>Ga0208247_10031_pt1 | contig 113581 bp, 103 predicted proteins | sample AntDryMetagUQ836_FD_188087 | JGI IMG/M metagenome (GOLD analysis project Ga0208247, IMG submission 188087) | Polar desert microbial communities from Antarctic Dry Valleys - UQ836 (SPAdes) | ecosystem: Environmental > Terrestrial > Soil > Desert | place: Antarctic Dry Valleys | collected 2008-12-31 | reverse complement strand
AGATCGCACAGGTCGATGCCACGATGAAACGAGGATCGGCAACAACTGACCTCGGAATGCCTGGATTCGGATCGATCTCGGGAAGGACTTCCACATGATTACCAAGCTTGAATTCTTGTTCAGAGAAGCCTGCGTCTTCGACCCCGCGTGGTCCGACGACCAGGACGCACCTGGTGGCCACGACGGGTGCGATACCCGCAACAACGTCCTGGCCCAAGATCTCTCGGACGTGGTGTTCAAACCAGGAACACGTGACTGCGTCGTACTGTCCGGCGCGATGACCGACCCGTACTCCGGAGATCGCATCGAATTCGAACGCAGCCAGGCCAAGTCCGTCCAGATCGACCACGTCTTCCCGCTCGCCGCGGCCTGGGACTTCGGCGCGAACTCCTGGACTCCTGCGTTGCGGATGAGGTTCGCGAACGACATGTCTCTGAACCTGTTGGCCGTCAACGGCCCCGACAACCAGGCGAAAGGCGACAGCACGCCCAGTGACTGGTTGCCGCCCGATCCTGCTTACCGATGCTTCTACGCCGGCAAGTACCTGACCGTCGCGATTTCCTATGGCTTACCAGTCAGCCGAGCTGATCATTCGACCCTGACGGACCTTGCCACTCGCTGCTGATCTAGCGGCAGTCCTTCACCACTCGCCCACTCTGGATGACGAGTGCGATCCGCTCACGATCGGCAAAGATCGAGGGATCCGTCAACGGATTGCCGCGGAAGGCAACGAGGTCGGCGAACTTACCGACTTCGATGGTGCCGACCTCGTCGGCGATTCCGAGAATGTCGGCGTTGATCCGGGTAGCGGAAACCAGTGCATCCATGGGTGTTTCGACCTTGGCGCGCAGGACCAACTCCATCCCACGGCCCGTTTGATCGGTACCGATGAGGTCCGATCCCAAGCCCACTCTGACGCCGGCATTTCGAGCAGCAAGAAGCCCGTCGATCTGACCTTGCATCATCTGGCCGATCCGAGCCGAAATCGATTCGGGTAGACCTGCTGACGCCGCGCTGTCCGAGAGCGCCTGCACCACAGCCAACGTCGGCACCAAGGCGACGTCGTGCTCGGCCATCAACTTGGCGGTCTCGTCGTCGATATCAGAGCCGTGCTCGACGCATTTCGCGCCGGCAGTGACAGCGTTACGGATTCCCTCGTTGTTGTGAGCATGCACCGTGACATAGGTACCGCGCGCATTGGCTTCCTCGACGGCAACTTCGATCTCGTCGACCGTGAACTGGGTATCGGTGAGCTTGTCATGAGTGGATACCACTCCCCCGGTAACACACAGTTTGAGGAAGTCCGCACCCCTGCGGAACGTCTCGCGAACGTTCTTTCGCATTTCGTGCGGACCGTCGGAAAGCAGAGACATACACCGTAATCCGGGGATGTCATGATCGGACCAGTCCGAAGTCGGCTCCCATTCGGCCGCCAGGTGTCCGTGTCCACCGGTCTGGCACTGGATCGGGCCGCACTGAATGATCCGCGGACCCGGAATCTTGCCCGAGGCGACAACTCCGGCGAGTCCACCGTCGATTCCGCCGCAGTCACGAACAGTGGTGAATCCCCCGTCGAGGGTCGATGCGCAGGTCGCGAACATGTCTGCAGCGAGCTCGGCTACCGAGATCTGACGCCGCAGGCTCGGTGCGAGATCGCTCGATCCACCGAGATGAACGTGTGCGTCGATGAGGCCGGGCGTGATTGTCAGCCCAGCGCAGTCCAGCACCTCCGCCCCCGTGGGTGGCGTGCCACCGAGTGCACTGATGCGCCCGTTTTCCACAGCAACAGCGCAGTTCTCGATCGGGTCGGCGCCCGTCCCGTCGATGATCGTTGCACCGGTCAGCCATACGACAGACATATTGAATGTTCCTCCGACGTGTACCGATCGCCGGAAGATTCCGCCGACATACCGAATAGGGTTCGGTTAGTATGATGCATATCGGCTCCCGAAATCAAGGAGTTGTCATCACTCGATGAAGTCCGAGATTGCTGACGAATCCCTCACCAGGAGAATCGATGCCGCGTCCCACCCAGCCGATACTGTCCACGCGAAACATCACCGACGCGGCTCTGGATGCTGTCGACGCGACCGGCGACTTCACCATGCCCGGGATCGCCAAGCAATTGAACGTGACTCCGTCTTCGCTCTACACACATATTTCGGGTCGATCCGAGATCGTCGAACTCATGCGCATCCGCGTGATGTCGTCGATCTCTGTCCCCCACCCACCCCCAGGATGGAGCGAACGGATCAGCGCGTGGGGGTGGGCCTATCGCCGAGCTGCCGTCGAACATTGGCGCCTCATCCCGCTACTCATGACACGCAGCGTCCGCACCGAGGTGACTTTTGATATCGATACTGCACTGGTTCAAGCATTTTCGGACGGCGGTTTCGATCCGACCGACACTCGTCACGCAATCTCCACGCTGGACAGTTTGGTTCTCGGATCCGTCGTGAAACTCTCGACGCCGGATGTCGCGTGGACTCAATCCTCGAACCCGAGCGAGGTCACGCGCGAGGCTACGACCCCGCTGCGAACCGACGACACGTTCGACTTCGGCCTGCGAACCCTGATCGCCGGATGGATGGCTCAACGCGTTGTTCGTCTGTATACCGAACCTCATTCGGATTCCGACGTCACTTCACGGTGAACGACCTGGTGTGCCATCCCGTGGCGCCACCGGGAATCGGCGGAGTGCGCTCTTCCACCTGAACATTCCCGTCCAGATCCGTCGCTCTGACCTGCACCGTGTGCAAACCCGAGCCTGCATCCCACATCCACGACCATTGACGCCAGGTGTCGATCGAGTACTCCTGCGCCAGTGTCGCCGGTTGCCATTCACCGTTGTCGACGCGAACCTCGACCTTCTCGATCCCGCGATGCTGCGCCCAGGCCGTTCCCGCCACCAGCACCTGGCCCGGCTCGATGGGAGCCAGAGCTGCCGGCACCTCGATACGCGAGGACGTCTTGATCGGTGCCTGCGCACCCCAACCGCGCTGGGTCCAATAGGCCTCGACCTTGTCGAAACGCGTGAGTTCCCACTCCGTCACCCACTTGGTGGCGGAGACGAAACCGTACAGACCGGGAACGACCTGCCGAACGGGATAGCCGTGCTCGAACGGCAACGGCTCACCGTTCATCGCCACAGCGAGAATCGCGTCACGGCCGTCGGTGACTATCTCGACCGGGGTGCCGACTGTGAAGCCGTCGACGCTGGTCGAGAGGAGCATGTCGGCGTCGGGATGGACACCGACTTCGTCGAGCAGGTCCTTCATGGGATAACCGATCCACTTCGCGTTCCCGGCCAGAACGCCGCCCACCTCGTTCGAGACACACGTCAGCGTGATGACTCGCTCGATGGGCGTTCGCGCCACCAGATCGTCGAACGACAACGTCATCTCGCGGTCCACCATTCCGTGAATCCGCAGTTCCCACGAATCCGTTGTCAATTGCGGAACGAGGAGTGCAGTGTCGATTCGGTAGAAGTCGTCGTTGGGCGTGATGTACGTCGACGCACCCGCAATCGCGATGTCCGCACCCGCCGGAATCGGCGGCGCCGGGTCAGCGGCGGTGGGCACGACAAAATCTTCACGATTCGCTACTGCTCCGGCGATTCTCTGCCCCACGAACTTCCCGGCCGCACCCGCTGCCGCAGCCACTGCCAACGCCGCACCCGCAAGCAGGAGGAACTGACGACGAGGCAACCACGAGTCGGCGACGCCCGGCGAGAGCGGCACTTCGAGTTGTGTGATCAGCAACCGCAAGGTTGCGACGCCCGCCACCACACCGACCAGTGTCGGGAACACGTACATCGCGTCGGCAGTCGGGCGCTGCATCGCCGCATACACACCAACCGCGCCCAGAAGAACAAGGATGACACTGCCGATCGGGCGGCGTCGCCGTTCCAGGAGCCCGGCCACCGCACCGAGCAGAACGATCAAGATCGACATTCCGATGAACAGCGCCGGCTTGTCATTGGTACCGAAAGTGTCGATCGCGAACTCGCGAGCCCACGCCGGCGTTCGGTCGACGGTAGTCGCACCTACCGCGTAGAAGGGCGACGCGTCCGGGTTGATCGGCAACGCAACCAGTTCACCGACGCCCAGGACGACAGCCGCGGCCAAGACCCCGGAGATCGCGTGAGCAGCCCATCTACGACGCAGTGGACGAGATTCGGTGCTCGGGTGCTCGTCGATGTTCTGTGTGACCATGTCGTCTCGGCTCTGTCGGTGCGAGTGGTGCTTCGATCGGATACCCGACATTCGGCGCTGCGGGCCATCCGGATGGGTGCACTCCTCCATCAAGAACTACTCCGAACTCGCGATTAGAGTGGGAACGATGACCGTCGACCTCAACAAGGACACGCTCCTGTGCATGTCGCTCTCCGGGCGACCGAGCAACATCGGCACCAGATTTCACAATTACCTCTACGAAGAATTGGGCTTGAACTTCGTCTACAAAGCCTTCACCACCGAAGACGTGCCAGCCGCGATCGCAGGCATACGAGCACTCGGGATTCGAGGCTGTGGGGTGTCGATGCCGTTCAAGGAACAGGTCATCGAGCACATCGACGTCATGCATGATTCGGCCAGCGCCATCGACTCCGTCAACACGATCGTCAACGAGTCCGGAGTGCTGCACGCCTACAACACCGACTATCAGGCGGTGGCCGATCTACTGCGTGACAACAACGTCGACACGAGCCTGTCCGTCGCTGTCGCCGGCAGCGGTGGCATGGCAAAAGCAGTCGTCGCCGCGGTGCGCGACACCGGATTCACCGACGTCACCGTGATCGCCCGCAACCAGCAAGTGGGGTCATCGCTTGCGAAGCAGTACGGCTTCGACTGGCAGGCCGAACTCGGTGAGCTTCGTCCCGGTGTGCTGATCAACGCCACCCCGATCGGTATGTCCGGCGGCGCAGAAGCAGATGCACTGTCGTTCCCCGAGCACGCAGTGCGCGCCGCCGATGTCGTCTTCGACGTCGTCGCGATGCCTGCGAAGACGCCACTGATCGCGTTGGCGACCGAACTCGGCAAAACGGCGATCACAGGAGCGTCAGTCATTGCCCTTCAGGCCGCCGAGCAGTTCGTGCTCTACACCGGTGTGCGTCCGAGCGCGGAGCAGATCCAGCGAGCGTCGGAATACTCACGGGCGTAGGAACCACGTCGCCGTGAACGAGACCGGGGAGACTCCACCTCAACAACTCGCGCGGAACTTCAACGAGTTGTTGCAAGAGCTGCGCGTCGCGCTCTCTGGTGTGCAGATCCTGTTTGCCTTCCTGCTAGCCGTGGCATTCACCGAACGCTACGAGGAAGCGTCGGCGTACATCCGCGGCATCCACTTGGTGACGGTGATCCTTGTTGCCATCTCGTTCGGGTTCCTGATGGCACCCGCGGTCTGGCATCGCATGCTTTTCCGCCGTGGGCACCGCGAGAACATATTGCCCGTGGCCAACCGATTCGCCCTGTGCGGCATAGCCTTTCTGGCCGCCTCCATGACCGGCACGGTCCTGTTGATCGCCGAGGTCGCCGTCGGCGGAGTTGCCGCAAAGGTTTTGGCAGCGTGCGCCGCGATCATGTTCACGGCACTGTGGTTTCTCGTGCCGTCATTCATCGATCGCACCAAGAGCTGACTCAGGCTCCGGTGTCGACGGCGCGAGTGCTGTCGTTGGACCACTGTGACCACGAGCCCGGGAACAGCGTCGCGTCGTAACCAGCGATCGCGAGCGCCGCGATCTCGTGCGCGGCAGTCACTCCGGATCCGCAGTACACCGCCACCTTGTCTCCGACGCCCAGTCCGGCGAATCGCTCACGCAGGTGGGTCGTATCCAGGAATCGCCCGTCGCCGGTGATGTTCTCGGCGGTCGGCGCGTTCACCGCACCGGGGATGTGCCCTGCGACGGGATCCATCGGCTCGACCTCGCCGCGGTACCGCTCCCCGGCTCGGGCGTCGAGAAGGACACCGCCCTCGCTCGTCCAGTTGCCGACACCGTCGATGTCGACAGTCGGCATGTTGCCGCCGGTGAAAGTCACGTCGCCCGGGCTGACGGACTCGCCGATACCGGCCGCCAACGGCAGTCCTGCGGACTCCCAGGCCTGCAGCCCGCCGTCGAGCAGTCGGACATCCGAGAGTCCGGCCCACCGCAGCAGCCACCAACCACGAGCAGAGGCCGTGTTGCCGGTGGCGTCGTAAAGCACCACCGAATCACCGTCGTCGATTCCCCAACGACGCGCCGCGGCCTGCAGGTCTTCGAGACTCGGCAGCGGATGCCTTCCCTTGCCCGGCGACGGCGGCGAGGCAAGTTCCTCGTCGAGGTTCACGAATACCGCACCGGGAATATGGCCGTCGCGAAAATGCTGCTCGCCGTTCGAATCACCCAGCGCCCATCGGACATCGAGCAATCGCGGCGCAGCGCCGGCCTCGATGAGAGCGGACAGTTCTTCGACGTCGATCAGCACGGGAAGTGTCATGAACCCATCCTGACACGACCACTCATGCAACCCCGAAGAAGGCACCGAGACCCACCAACAACACTCCCGTCACCACGTCGATTCGCTTGCCGACGCCAGGACGACGCAGCTTCTTGCCGGCTCCGGCCGCCAACACCACCACGATCGCCCACCACAGTGCCGCGGCGACCACCGTCGCGCCCGCCAACATCAACGTCCGCAGCCCTGCGCCTTCACCCGGCTCGATGAATTGCGGGAGTAGCCCGAGAAAGAACAACAGCGCCTTCGGATTCAGCAGGTTCGAGAGGAAGCCGTAGCGAAATGCCGTGGTGACCGCGATCGGTTCTTTCGCTGCCGGAATTCCCTCGTCCGAGGCTCGGGCTTTGAAAGCACTTCGAATCGCGGAGATGCCGAGCCAGGTCAGATATGCCGCCCCGGCGTATGTGAGCGCAGAGAGCAACTGCGGCCGTGTTGCCACAAGGGCGGAGAGACCCAGTGACGCGGCAGCGGTGTGAACGAAGAGCCCGGAAATCACACCGGCGGCCACCACCGCGCCGGTCCGACGATCTGCTAGAGAATGACGCAGGATCAGGACAAAATCCGGTCCCGGCGTGAACAGGACGATGGATAGCAGGGAGCCGAAAGCGAGCCATTGACCGACACTCATCCGAAATACCTCACACCCGAGCTGATTCGAGGCACATGTTCATGCCAGGAGTGTGCAACTGAATCCGGGAAGTTCAAAACGACTCCGGATATAGTTCGGCAGATGACGAAGAATGAGCCTCTGGATCCGGTGGACTGGAAGATTTTGGCCGAATTGCAGAACGACGCGTCGATCACCAACAAGGTGTTGGCCGATCGAGTCGGTTTGGCGACGTCCTCGTGCCACGAGCGCGTACGACGCCTACGCGCCAACGGCACGATCAGCGGCATCCATGCGGTTGTCGATCCGGCAGCCGTTGGCCGGTCGATGCAGGCGATCATCGCCGTTCAATTGCGACCACACCGCCGCGACCTCGTCGACCGGTTCACCGCCGACGCGCTAGCGCTGCCGGAAACGCTTGCGCTCTTCAACGTCTCGGGGCCCGAGGACTTCTTCCTCCACGTCGCGGTCCGTGACAGCGCTCATCTACAACGGGTATTGATCGACCACCTCGCCGCACATCCCGAGGTCTGGCACGCCCAAACGCACCTCATCTACGGCAAAGCGGTCACCTCACCCATCCGACCGGACAGGTAAATCGGGTCTGGGGCGGGTCGGGCAGAATCACTGACCATGTCGGACTCCACAGATACCACCGAACCGGAAGCCGTTCGCAGCAACTCGCAACCGATGAGCGCAGGCATCGTCACGGCCCTCGTCGGCTTCACCAGTTCGTTCGCGGTGGTGCTCACCGGCCTCGCGGCTGTCGGTGCGGACGCAACCGAGGCGGCGTCCGGACTGCTGGTTCTGTGTGTGACCCAAGCGTTGGGAATGCTCTGGCTCTCACGCCGGTATCGGATGCCGATCACCCTGGCCTGGTCGACGCCCGGTGCCGCTCTGCTCGCCGGCGCGGGAGCCGTCGAGGGTGGGTGGCCGGCGGCGGTCGGAGCATTCATCGTCGTCGGAATCGCGATTGTTCTGACCGGACTGTGGCCGACGCTCGGAAGGATCATCTCGGCAATCCCGACGCCCCTCGCGCAGGCGATGCTCGCCGGGGTTCTGATGCCGTTGTGCCTGGCGCCGATCATCGCCGTCCGGGACGCCCCCGCAGCGGTCGCGCCCGTCATCCTGGTTTGGCTTGCCGCGCAGCGCTTCTCCAAGCGATGGGCGGTTCCGCTCGCGTTCCTCACCGCCGCGGTCGTGATCGGGATCAGCCTCGTCACGTCGGATCGAGTGCTCGACGCCGGCGCCATGATTCCCCGCATCGATCTCACCGCGCCGTCGTGGACCTGGCAGGCAATGATCGGCATTGCGATTCCCCTCTACATCGTCACGATGGCTTCGCAGAACATTCCCGGTGTGGCCGTGATGAATTCGTTCGGATACACCGTTCCCTGGCGACCGTCGATGATCGTGACGGGTATCGGCACCATCGTCGGCGCACCGGCCGGTGGCCATGCGATCAACCTCGCGGCGATCAGCGCAGCCCTGGCCGCCGCCCCCACCGCACATCCGGATCCCAAACGTCGATGGATCGCTGCCTTCACCGCAGGCTGGGCGTATCTCGTTCTCGCTGCCGGCGCGGCCGCGGTGGCCGCTCTGGTAGCCGCCGCACCGGCCGGAGTCGTGGAAACTGTTGCCGGACTGGCGCTCCTGGCAACGCTTGCCGGCGCCCTCACGTCGGCGCTGAGCGAGGCGAGTGAACGTGAAGGCGCCGTGGTCACGTTTCTGATCGCCGCATCCGGGGTCAGTATCCTGGGAATCGGTTCGGCATTCTGGGCACTGTTGGTGGGGCTGATCGTGCGTGCAGTCCTACAGGGCACCACCCTGCCCTCACTCTCGCGAAAGTCCTCACTACAGTCGAAGCCGTGAGCACAGCGCAGACGCCCCCGTCGATCAGCGAGTTTCCCGTTCTCTGGCCCGTCCCGACGCGGTGGGACGACAACGATCACTACGGCCACGTCAACAACGTGACCTACTACTCGTACTTCGACACCGCGGTCAACGCCTGGCTGATGTCTTCCACTGGAACCGACATCCGCACCCTGCCTGCCATCGGCGTCGTCGCCGAGACGTCGTGCCGGTACCTGAGCGAGCTGTCGTTCCCCGAGCAGTTGCAGGTGGGTATCTCCGTCGAGAAGCTCGGCACCAAGAGCATCGTCTACGCGCTGGCGATATTCCACGAGGTCGAAAGCGGCCATTGGGAACCTGCCGCGACCGGGCGCTTCGTGCACGTCTACGTCGACGCCGACACCCGTAAGCCGGTGGAGATCCCGGCGGCCATCAGATCGGCAGCCGGGACCTTGACCGAAAACTAGCTCAGGCCGAGCTGATCTGCCGTCAAGACGGCGCGTGCAACGATTCCGTCGATCAGCGCGACGGTCGGGCCGCCGTGCTCGGCCTTGTTGCGCGGATCGTCGAGGATGCGTCGCAGCACGCCCTCTGCGATGATCGAGAGCTTCCACAGAGCGAGTACGTGCCAGTATCCGACCGCTGACACGTCGCGGCCAGTCGCCTCGACGTAGGCAGCGACCAGCTCGTCACGGTTCGGGAAGCCTTCCAGCGTGGACGCCATGAACGGACCGGCAACCTTGTCACCGGCTTCCGGCCAGTACGCGAGTAGCGCACCGAGATCCGCGAGCGGCTCCCCCAACGTGCACAGCTCCCAGTCGACGACGGCAACGATGCGCCCCTCGGCCGGATCGGTGATGACGTTGTTGAGGTGGAAGTCGCCGTGAACCAACGTCACTTCGTTCTGTTCCGGAATGTTTCGGTGCAGAATCTCGGCCAATCGGTCGACATCCGGAACATCGCGGGTCTTCGACTTCTCCCACTGCGCCGACCACCGCTTGAGCTGACGCTCGGCAAAGGGCTTGCGGCTGGCCAGGTCGTCCAGCCCGGTCTCTTCCAGGTCAACTCCGTGGATGCTGGCGAGGGTTTTGGGCATCGCCAAGCCGACCGCGCGACGCTCGTCCTCGGTCAACTTCTGAGCCACCGGAACGCCGTCGATCACAACGCCGTCGATGTAGCTCATGAGGACCAGCGGAGCGTCCGTGATCTCCGGATCTTCCGTGATGCCGAGGATCTTCGGAACCGGCACTTTGGTTCCCTGGAGCGACGACAGGATGCGGTGCTCGCGGACGACGTCGTGCGCGGACGCCAACAACGTGCCGAGTGGAGGTCTGCGCAGTACCCACCGCCCTCCGCCCGCATCCGTCACGGAGTAGGTCAGGTTCGATTGCCCGTTACCGATCCTCTCGAAAGTCAGTGGTGTCGTGGCGCCGACCCCCAGTTCGGCGATCCACGCGGAAACAGCTTCTTCGTTCAAACCGACTGCAGTCACCGCACCGATGCTAGCGGTTGAAGTCCGATCGGTTGGCCGTACCGACACGTTTGTTACTCGCCAGTTCGCAGTTCAGGTCTTGATACGGCAGTGAAAATACTTGCGGATTTCCCAATCAGGGGGATCCTGATGGTAGAGCGACAACTGCATACGACACATCGGGATTGTGCGGCGTACTCACGAGGCGCGCCGGGCATGAGCAGAAACCGAGGTGAGCGAAGATGATCGACAACCTCGATTATCCGGTCCAACTCATCCAACCGAACGGCGCACGAGTGTGCCGTCCCGAATTCGACCGCCTGATAACAGACATCGGGCCTGACGAACTGCTGTCGTTGTATCGCGATCTCGTCGTGAGTCGCCGAATCGACACCGAAGCTGTTGCCCTGCAGCGTCAAGGCGAAATCGGTTTGTGGGCTCCGATGCTAGGCCAAGAAGCCGCCCAGGTCGGTTCCGCGAGAGCGCTCGCCCCAGACGACTTCGCGTTCACCAGCTACCGCGAACATGCCGTCGCGTACTGCCGGGGTGTTCCCCCCGAATTGCTGACCACCATGTGGCGAGGAATCTCCCATTCCGGTTGGGATCCAGAACAATTCAACGTCACCAATCCGGCGATCGTCGTCGGCTCCCAAGGGCTGCACGCCACCGGATACGCACTCGGCGCACACCTGGACGGCGCCGAGATCGCAACGATCGCGTACTTCGGCGACGGCGCCACAAGTCAGGGCGACATCGCCGAGGCGATGGGATTTGCCGCCAGTTTCCGTGTCGGCGTTGTCTTCTTCTGCCAGAACAACCAGTGGGCAATCAGTGAACCGGTATCCCTCCAGTCACGCACGCCCATCTCACATCGGGCAATCGGTTACGGCATCCCCGCGATCCGCGTCGACGGTAACGACGTCCTTGCCGTGCTCGCCGTGACGCGCTCGGCGCTCAATCGCGCACGCGAAGGCAGCGGCCCGACGTTCATCGAGGCGATCACCTGCAGAATGGGCCCGCACACGACCTCCGACGATCCGAGCAGGTACCGCACCGATACGGATATGTCGGAGTGGAGAAGCCGCGATCCGCTCGAGCGAATGCGTCTGCTCCTCGGCCGTCGCGATCTTCTCGGAGAAAACGAACTCAGCACCATCGCGGCAGCCGCCGACGACGTCGCCGCTGGACTGCGACGCGCAACCATCGCGCTCGCCGATCCGCCCCCGTCAGCGCTCTTCGATCACGTCTACGCCGAGGCACACCCACTGGTCGACGCTGAACGCGAAGAGCATCGCGCGTATCTGGGCAGCCTGGAAGGGGCTTCGTCATGACCGTCATGAATCTGGTGACCGCGCTCAACACCGGCCTTCGACGCGCACTCGAAGACGATCGTCGCGTTGTCATCATGGGCGAGGACGTCGGCCGTCTCGGCGGCGTATTCCGGGTTACCGACGCCCTGCAGAAGGACTTCGGCGACACTCGGGTGATCGACATGCCCCTCGCCGAATCAGGGATCGTGGGAACAGCTTTCGGGCTTGCCTTGCGCGGATATCGGCCTGTCTGCGAAATTCAATTCGACGGGTTTGTCTACCCGGCTTTCGATCAGATCGTCTCGCAGGTGGCCAAGATCCAGTACCGCACCCGAGGCGCTGCCTCTGCGCCACTGACGATTCGGATTCCCAGTGGCGGCGGAATCGGCGCGGTGGAACATCATTCGGAGTCGCCGGAAGCGTACTTCGCTCACACCGCAGGGCTGCGGGTGGTGTACCCGAGCAATCCGATCGACGGTTTTCACATGATCCGCCAATCCATTGCCGGCGACGACCCGGTGATATTCCTCGAACCCAAACGGCGCTACTGGGACACCGCCGACGTGGCTACCGATGCCGCGCCCGAGCTTCCGCTCCACCGTGCCCGCGTCGCTCGCCCTGGAGACGACGCGACAGTGGTTGCGTACGGATCCATGGTCGCCACCGCACTCGAGGCCGCGCGGATTGCCGAAGAAGAAGGCCACGATCTGGAGGTCGTGGATCTGCGTTCACTCTCCCCCGTCGACTTCGACACGATCGAGGCGTCGGTGAACAAGACAGGCCGGCTGGTCGTCGTCCACGAGGCTCCGAAGTTTCTCGGCGTCGGCGCCGAAATCGCAGCACACGTCGCGGAACACTGCTTCTATCAGCTGGAGTCACCGATCCTGCGGGTCACCGGATTCGACATCCCCTACCCGCCCGCCAAGCTCGAGCGATTTCACCTTCCGGACGCCGACCGGATCCTCGCAGCACTCGACCGGACGCTGGCAGCATGAGTACAGGGCACGAATTCCGGTTGCCGGATCTCGGCGAGGGCCTGACGTCCGCCGATCTGGTCGAGTGGACGGTCGGCGTCGGCGACACGGTGGCACTCAATCAAGTTCTCGCCCAGGTAGAGACAGCCAAAGCTCTTGTCGAACTGCCGTCGCCCTACGTCGGCGTTGTCAGAGAACTCCTCGTCGAACCTGGCACTACCGTTCCGGTGGGTACTCCGATCATCCGTATCGAGGAGCCTGCAGATTCACCGTCTCCAAGTGATTCACAGTCTCCGAGCGTGCTGGTCGGATACGGACCCGCGGCCGAGAGACCGAGCCGCCGACGGAGCAAGATCACGCCCGCCTCGCAATCCGCGGCGAATACCGAACGACAGCCCGCAACACCCGCGGCGCGGCGCGCGGCCCGCGAAGCCGGCATCGAACTGAGCGAAATCACCGGCAGCGGATTCGACGGCGCCGTCACCGCAGCTGACGTCGCAGACGCGCTTACCGTGCAGGCGCCTTCGGATAACGCGACACGCCTGGCCTCGTCCGGGCTACGAAAACAGATGGCGTCGGCGATGGTTGCCAGCGTCCGCGCTCCGCAGGCCAGCGTCTTCCTCACCGCCGATATCACGCCTTCGATGGAACTGCTCGGCAGGCTCCGTTCTTCGGAGGCGTTCACCGGACTGTCCCTCACTCCGCTGACTCTCGCTGCCAAGGCAATGGTGGCCGCCATCGCCTCGCACCCGATGGTGAACGCGCATTGGGACGAGGCCCGCGGCGACGCCGCCGTCGACGATGACGTGAATCTCGGCATCGCCGTCGCCTCCGAACGTGGACTGTCCGTGCCCAACATCAAAAGCGCCGAGACACTGAGCCTGGTCCAACTCGCACGCGCGGTGACCGAACTGACCGTTGCTGCCCGTGAGGGAAAGACGGACGTCCGTCACCTGACGGGTGGCACCGTCACGATCACCAATGTCGGAGTCTTCGGCGTCGAGGGCGGCATTCCGCTTCTCAATCCGGGAGAAGCCGTCATTCTCTGTCTGGGCTCGGTGAGCGAGCGTCCGTGGGTGATCGAGCGCAAGATCGAAGTGCGGAGCGTCGTGACACTGACGTTGACGTTCGACCACCGCGTGCTGACCGGTGAGCAGGCCGCGAGATTCCTCTCATTTGTCGCAGAGATGCTCGCGAACCCGGACCTGTTGCTGACTCACCTGTAGAAAGGAACGAGTGAGCGTCAACCCCACCGACCGCGCAGTCCCCACCTCCGCCCTGGTGCGCGCCCGCGCCGGCATCTTCGGCATTTTCGGCATCAACGGATTTCTCCTCGCGATGTGGGTCGTCCACATCCCGTCCATCGAACACCGAGTGGGGATCAGTCACTCGACGCTCGGCTCACTTCTTCTCCTTCTTGCAGTCGGAGCCATTGCCGGCATGCAGTTGAGCGGCCCGCTCGCAGATCGATACGGCAGCAGACGCATGGTCGTCCTGGCGGGTAGCGGGCTGGCATTCGCCACTCTCGGCCCGGGGTTTGCCACGAACACCTGGCAACTGGGCGCTGCACTTGTCGTGTTCGGCTTTGCGAATGGCGCATTGGACGTGTCGATGAACTCGCAGGCCGTCGAGGCCGAACAGCTGTACCGGCGCCCGATCATGGCGGCGTTTCACGGTATGTTCTCGGTCGGTGGCGTATTGGGCTCTGTCATCGGATTCGGCACTCTCGCACTGGATCTTCCGCCGTACGTCACGCTCAGCATCGCGTCGGCAATCGGCTTGCTGGCAGTCTGGTTGTGCTCGCGCCCCCTGCTCCCTCACGTCGACGTTCATGCCGAAACCGCGTCGACAACCGGAAAGACACACGGCAGATTCTCGGCTCGGGTGCTCGCTCTCGGAACCCTCGCCTTTGTTCTGATGCTGGCCGAGGGAGTGGCAAACGACTGGAGCGCGCTGCAGGTCAAGGAAGATCTCGGTGTTTCGAATGCCGTTGCCGCACTGTCGTTCGGCGCATTCTCCGCCATGATGACCGTCGGCCGGTTCACCGCGGATCGAATCAGCGCGGCGGTAGGCCCGGTGGCCGTGGTTCGCTACGGCGCGTTGCTGTCGTCCATCGGAATGCTGACCGTCGTGGTATCCGGCTGGCTACCACTGACGTTGCTCGGTTGGGCACTGTTCGGCGCAGGCCTGTCGGGATGCATTCCGCAGATCTTCACCACGGCCGGAAATCTGGGCTCAGGTTCGGCCGGCACCAACATGTCTCGCGTCGTCGGCATGGGATACATCGGATTCCTCGCCGGGCCGGCAACCATCGGGTGGGTCACCAAGCTTGTGCCTCTCACCACAGCAATGTTGATCCCGTTTGCATGCGTCCTGGTCGCAGCGGGTTGTGCGGGTGTCGTTCGGCGCGATTCTCCGACCGCCTACAGACCTCACAGCTGATCCTCACGATCGGCACAGACTCAACAGGGATGCTGGTACTCGTGACCGTCTCGACCTCCACCCAGCACCCCGCTCCCTCCACAACCACTCGCTTCCTCGTCCTTGCCGCGATCGCCGTCGTAGCGCTGGGCGTCTTGTATTTCGTGCGACCCACCTCGCCCGGTTTGAGCGTCCCGGAACAGGTGCGCGCACTTGCCGAGTGGACGGTAGGCCGATTCGACGTCACCGCTGTACTCGCAGCCACTACCGCTCTGGCCGTCGTCTCGATGGTCCGCGGACTGCCATACGGCATCGGCGCGATCCTGCTCCTCGGAATGGGCGCCAATCTCACCAACGCGGCATTCGGTTCCTGGCTCCCCGATGTGCCCCAGGACCTATTGCCCAGCGGTCACGTCGCAGCGGCGACCGCGCTGTACTGCTCGGCGATCTTGATCTCCGCCCCGCAGTGGCGTCCGGTGGTCGCCGGACTCGGATTCGTCGGAGTTGCTGCGATCGGTGCCAGCGCGCTCGCCGCCGAGCTGAGCGGCCTTTTCGGAGTGATAGCTGGCATTCTGATCACCCTGGTATGGGCCTGTGCCGCAGCCATTTTGATGGCACGATCGCCCATCGCCGCGAAACGTGAAGAGCTACGCCCGGATACGGCAGCCATCGCGTTCTCCAGGCACCGGAGCATCCGACTTTAGTCCTAAATCTTTGGGATTCAGAGATTTTCGCCGATAGCCCTCCCGCCACGGTTGGGCATGACGTATGTTCTGAAATGTCCGAATCAAGTAGTTCCACAGCGAAGGAGTCTTTACCGTGAGCCTCGAAGATCTGAACCCGCTCGAACTGATCCAGAAGTTGATCGAACTACTTTCCGGCTTCTCTTCCGACCCCGAAACCCCCGAGGTTCCGTAAAACGTCGCCAGAGGCGCCTGTTCCGAGTTTCGTCTCGGACCAGGCGCCTTTGTCGTTTCAGCACAAGAAGTCGTTTCAGCACAAGAAGTCGTTGCAACACACGACATCTTTGCAACACACGGCCACGAAAAAAGGCGTCCACTCGCTCTTGCGAGTGGACGCCCCTTCCGAGTACCAGCGCTAGAGCGCCTTGAGTTCCTCGGTTACTTCGGAGACCGACTTCTTGGCGTCACCGAAGAGCATCGAGGTGCCCTCGGCGAAGAAGAGCGGGTTCTCGATACCGGCGAAACCGGAGTTCATCGAGCGCTTGAGCACGATGACGGACTTCGACTGGTCGACGTTGAGGATCGGCATTCCGTGAATCGGTGAGCTCGGATCGTTGCGCGCCGCCGGGTTGGTGACGTCGTTCGCACCGATCACCAAGGTGACATCGGTACGAGAGAACTCGTCGTTGATGTCGTCCATTTCCTTCATCGCGTCGTACGAGACATCCGCCTCTGCGAGAAGAACGTTCATGTGACCGGGCATACGGCCGGCGACCGGGTGAATGGCGTACTTGACCTCGACGCCCTTCGACTCGAGCAGTTTCGCCATGTCCTTGACGGCATGCTGAGCCTGCGCGACGGCAAGTCCGTATCCGGGTACGACGATGACCTGGTTGGCGTAGGCCATCTGGATGGCCGCGTCGGCGGCCGAGGTCGCCTTTGCCGTGCGCACGACGCCGTCGGAGGATGCGGCTTCGCCGCCACCACCACCGAAGCCGCCGGCAACGATGGCCGGGATGGACCGGTTCATGGCCTTGGCCATGAGGTTGGTCAAGATGGTGCCCGAAGCACCGACGATCATGCCGGCGACGATCATCGCCTGGTTGTTGAGCGCCAAACCTGCAGCAGCAGCTGACAAACCGGTCAGAGCGTTGAGCAGCGAGATGACGACGGGCATGTCCGCGCCGCCGATGGGCAGCACGACCATCAGTCCGAGGATGCCCGAGAGCACGAGCACGCCGACGATCCACAGTGAGCTGGTCGGGCCTTCCGGTGAGATCGCCTTGATACCGATGATCACCGAGAACGCGACGGCGGCAATGAGCAGCAGAGCATTGAGCGGCTGCTGGAGCTTGCCGATTCCGATCGGACGACCAGGCAGAGTTTCCTGCAGCTTCAGAAACGCGATCACGCTGCCCCAGAAGGAGATCGATCCGATCACCGCGGCAAAGAGCGACGCGATGACGATGTGTACCGTCGGCGACTCGCCGTGCTGGAATGCGGTGAAACCGTCCGAGTCCAGGAACTCCGCGTACGCGATCAACGCGACCGTGCCGCCGCCGACACCGTTGAACAGTGCCACCAACTGCGGCATGGCCGTCATCTTCGTCCGGAGCGCCGGCGGAACGCCGAGCACGACACCGATGACAAGGCCGGCAGCGATGAGGATCCAGTTCCCCATCTCCGCATCACGAATGGAGATCAGAGTTGCAACGACGGCGATGAGCATGCCGACCGCGGCGATCTGGTTGCCGCGGACTGCGGTCTTCGGGCCGGTAAGACCCATGAGGCCGTAGATGAACATCGAGAACGCGACAATGTATAGCGCATTGACCAGGTATTCCATTACTGGTCACCATCCTTCGACACAGACTTGGCGGCCGGCTTGGCCTTGAACATCGCCAACATGCGGTCCGTGACCACAAAACCACCGACAACGTTCACGGTTCCGAAGACGAGCGCGACGAACAAGATGATCTGCAACCCGATCGAGGGATCGTGCACCTTGCCCAGGACGACCAACGCACCCAGGACGACGATGCCGTGGATGGCGTTCGTACCGGACATCAACGGGGTGTGCAGGGTGTTCGGAACTTTGGAGATCACAGCGAAACCGACGAACCCGGACAACACCAGGATCGCGATGTTCGCCAGCAGTGATGTGTACATCAGGCGCCCTTCTCTTCACGGGTGACGCACGCACCGGCCAGAACCTCGTCGGAGAAATCAGGCGCCAAGGCACCTTCCACCAACATGAGTTCGATCAGCGCGGAAATGTTCTTCGAGTACAACTCGGACGCATGCTCCGGCATGGACGCCGGCAAATTCAGCGGAGAGCAAATGGTCACGCCGTGCTTGACGACGGTTTGACCCGGCTCGGTCAGCTCGCAGTTACCACCGGTTTCACCCGCGAGGTCGACCACCACACTGCCCGGCTTCATGCCTTCGACCGCGGCAGCGGTCACCAGGCGCGGCGCGGGACGACCCGGAACCAGAGCTGTGGTGATCACAACGTCGAAGCCCTTGATCGCATCTTCGAGTGCCTGCTGCTGCTTCGCTCGCTCGCCGTCGGTCAACTCGCGGGCGTATCCACCCTCGCCCGCCGCATCGATTCCGAGGTCGAGCCACTGTGCACCCACCGAACGCACCTGGTCGGCGACCTCAGGACGCACGTCGTACCCGGTAGCGCGGCCACCGAGACGCTTGGCTGTCGCCAGCGCCTGCAGACCTGCCACACCCACTCCGAGGACCAGAACCGTCGCAGGCTTCACCGTGCCCGCAGCGGTGGTGAGCATCGGGAAGAACCGCGTCGACTCCGATGCTGCCAACAGAACAGCCTTGTACCCGGACACGTTCGCCTGCGAGGACAACGCGTCCATCACCTGCGCGCGAGAGATACGAGGAATCGCCTCCACGGCGTATCCCTCGATGCCGGCAGCCTTCAACTCGGCGATGCGGTTGTCCGCATTACGCGGATTCAGGAAACCGATGAGCTTCGCGCCGGTACTGATCCGGGCGATCTCTTCTGTCGACGGAGGCGCAACCTTGACCACCACGTCAGCAGTCCACGGATCGCCGATCTTCGCGCCGGCAGCGGTGTACAACTCGTCGGGAATCAACGCCCCGAGACCGGCCCCGGACTCGACGACCACGTCGACACCCTTGCCGATCAAAGCGGACACAATTTTCGGCACCAATGCGACCCGACGCTCACCATCACTCGATTCTCGAGGGACGCCGACCGACGGACGCACTTGTGCGCTCTTCGATGTTTCCATTTTCCATTACCTTCTGCGGTTGGTGGTTCGCCTGCTGCGACGAGCGGCAACCAGCATGTGATGAGCGGAAGATGACCCGCTTTTGGGTGAATGGTGACTGATAGTAGCCAGAGTTAACGCGGCGTAGGGAAACCGACGACGCACTTTCTCCATCTGAATCGAGTCCGAACAGTATGTTTGGACATACCTGAAGAAGCCTACTGTGAGGCCGATCACACCGGAATGGCGGACTATTCCACTATTTGAAACGGCCGAAAGACGTAAAGGCATCAGAATGACGCGCCGAATAATCACCTTCGAGCGAGTTTACGAACCGGCTTCCGAATGTAACGCCGTCCGACTCCGCGTAGACCGACTCCGGCCACGCGGCCTCAAACGCGAAAACCTGCAGTACGCCTCGCACCGTCCTCGGATGCTCGACCCGTTGTTCTACTGACAGCAAGCAAGGACCTGCCGTACGGTCACGCGCAGGTCCTTGCCGACTATCTCGCAGAATTACTCTGATGTCCTAGTATTTCACTAGAGCATCAATTGCTCACATATTGAGACCGCAACTTGTGCTTGACGAGCTTTCCTGTAGCGGTCCTAGGCAATTCGTCGGCAAAGTCAATGCTTCTCGGAGCTTTGAAATGTGCGACCTGACTGCGAACGTATTCCAGCAATTCCTCGGCGACATGGGCACCAGGCTCGATTCCCTCCGCTAGTTGGACAACCGCCTTGACCTGCTCACCCATTTCCTCGTCGGGAACACCGATGACCGCCACGTCGAACACCTTCGGGTGCAAAGTAAGGATGTTCTCGGACTCCTGTGGGTAGATATTCACACCACCGGAGATAATCGTGAACGCGGCGCGGTCGGTCAGATAAAGGAAACGCTCGGAGTCGATAAAGCCGATATCTCCACTCGTCGTCCACGTCGGATGATCCGGATGCTGCGCGGCAGCCGTTTTCTCGGGATCATTGTGGTACCGGAACGGCAAAGTCTCCCGCTCCCAGAACACGGTACCGATCTCGCCGACCGGAAGATCGCGCCCGGCGTCGTCACAGATGTGCACGATCCCCATCACTCCGTCACGCCCGACGGAACCCGGATGCGACAAGGCCTGCTCACTGTTGATGAAGGTAGCGCCCGAACCCTCGGTCGAGGCGTAGTACTCGTAGATCACCGGCCCCCACCAGTCGATCATTGCCGTCTTCACTTCGGGCGGGCAGGGAGCAGCAGCGTGAATGGCGACCTTCACCGTCGAGACGTCGTAACGATCACGGGTCTCCTTCGGAAGTTTCAACATTCGAACGAACATCGTCGGTACCCACTGACTGTGCGTCACAGCGTATTTACCGATCAACTCCAGCGCGGTTTCGGCTTCGAATGCATCCATCAAGATCACGGTTCCGCCGACCGAATTGATCACGCCGCAAAAACGCAGGGGCGCCGCGTGATAGACCGGAGCCGGGCACAAATAGACTGTGTCGGAATCGAACCCGTACATCGGTGCGAACACCGCGGTGTACGGATCCATGGTGGTGTTCACCTCACCCTCCGGGAGATCTCCTTTGATCCCCTTCGGCCTGCCGGTCGTTCCCGACGAATACAGCATGTCAGCCCCACGCGGCTGCGAGTCGAGTGGAGCAGTGGACTGCGCATCGACCGCGTCTTCGTAGTCGTCGAAGCCCTCGAGGGCGCCGCCGTACACCAATCGGTGCCGCACGCGTGGAATCAGCTTCTCGTCCAACGGAACTGCTGCGGACGCCTGCCCCGACGCCACCAGAATTGTCGCCTCGCAGTCGTCGACGATGTAGGCAGCCTCCGCAGCCGTGAGATGCCAGTTCACCGCGGTGATGTAGAGGCCGGATCTCAACGCTGCCCAGTACACCTCGAACGCCCGGAGATCGTTGTTCGAGATGAGAGCGACGTGGTCCCCAGGCTTGGCACCGACACTTCGGAAGTATCGCGCCAACTGCGTCGACCGTTCGTCGAGTTCCCGATAGGTGATGGACTCACCCGTCGCAGGGCGAATGACGGCGGGCTTGTCCGGTGTGGACTGGACAAAATTTCCTGGAAACACGAAGACTCCTCTGTCGGTGACGACAACGCCGCGTGAGCCTGATTCGGCGTCGACAATCCTGGTCTACCACAGGAACTCTGCCACCCTCGGAGGTTTGGCGACACCGACTCGAAGCATGGGAATGCCCGCTCACTTATCCGCCGGGACATACAGTGAGGAGAACCGCACCGTCCGAAACAGGAGATGTCCACATGAGTGGTTGGCCCCAGGACTCAGTAGTCGACGCATTGACCGAGGAATGGAGAGTCATCGACGCACTGCTGGCCGAACTCGACGGCGATCAGTGGTTGGCACCGTCGAACCTTCCGGGGTGGACGGTTCACGACATCGTGTCCCATCTGATCGGTACGGAATCACTGCTCTCGGGCATCAATCCGCCGTCGATCAATCTGGACGTGCACGCATTGCCCCACGTCCACAACGAGATTGCGGCGTTCAACGAGCGCTGGGTCGAAGGCCTGCGGCGGACACCGCACTCGGACCTGCTGACCCGATATCGCGAGATCACCGCCGAACGAACCGAAGCGCTGCGCTCGATGACCAGCGCGGACTGGGACGCCGAGACACAAACACCGGTCGGTCTTGCGCCCTATGGCCGGTTCATGCGTATTCGGACCTTCGACTGTTGGATGCACGAACTCGACATCAGAGATGCAGTTGGCATTCCGGGTGAGGAAGGCGGATTGCGCGCGGAGACTGCATTCGGCGAAATCACCAGCGCGCTCGGATTCGTCGTCGGAAAACGAGGAAAGGCGCCAGAGGGAGCACGGATCACTTTCGAACTCGAAGGGCCACTTGCCCGTTCACTTCACGTCTCGGTCGACGCGCGAGCAACACTCGTCCCGGAGTTGGACGGTCCGGCGACCACGACCATCTCGATGAGCTCACCGCTCTTCACCCGAATTGCCGGTGGCCGCGTTCACGCGTCGGATCACCGAACCGACATCTCGCTTCGCGGTGACACCACGGTGGGCACACGCGTCGTCGACAATCTGGCGTTCACGATTTGAGGGCTGGGTGGGTAGGTCGCGAAGGTACTGAGAAGTGAAACTGTTTCTCTCGTCCTACCGATTCGGCGACCACCGCGAGGCTTTTGTCGATCTCGTAGGCCGCGGCGCTCGCATCGCGGTCATCGCCGCGGCTGCAGATTCGTGGCCCGCCAATGCCCGCAGTTCAGCAGTCACCAGCGAATTGACTCCGCTACGGGCAGCGGGCTTCACCGCAGAGGAAGTGGATGTCCGAGACTTCCTGGGTGCATCGGAAGCACTGGAACTCCGGCTCCGCGAATTCGACTGCCTGTGGGTTCGCGGCGGAAACACGTTCGTCCTGCGAGCTCAGCTAGCTCGAAGTGGCGCTGACAGGGTCATCGAGATGCTGGTTCGTTCAGGCGTCGTGGCCTATGCGGGATACAGCGCCGGAGCGTGCCTGGCGACTCCGACTCTGATCGGGCTGGACGCGTCGGACGACCCCGCTGAAGTCATGCCAACGTGCGGTATCGACCCGATCTGGTCCGGGCTCGCGCTGATCGACTTCGCGATAGTGCCGCACGGCGGCGATTCGCTACTCGAAGATCCACAGGTGACTGCGCGGACGGTTGCGGCCCTGACCACGGCGGGCGCGCAATTCACCGTGCTTACAGATCACGAGGTGATACTCGTCGACCGTTGATGTAACGCAGACGGTTGATCTTGACGCAGACTGAGCAGTCGACTCGGCCCGACCGGATCAGCCGTGCTCTGCCACCGCGGTTCCGGCTGCCGGCGACTGACGCTCGAGCCTCGTCCACGCGATCTCCCAGCGCTTGACAGAGACCTCGTCAGCGTCCTCGAGAAGGGCGTCGAGGAGCAGGCGTGGATTTTCGCGCCATGCCAGTTCAGCGGCATGGACTTCCGCAGCCGAGAACAACCCGGAAGCCTCGAGATCACGAATCCATTCGCAGATCTCGCCTCGGTGAATCCGTGCGATGGTCTCGTATCCCAGACCTTCGTCAAGGAAGTCGTACGAAAAAATTGCGGCAAAGTAACTGTTCGACTCACGCTGCCCGAAAATCATGTGCGTTCCTTCCTCGAAGTTGTCCGACGAAGACTCGAAATCGAACCGTTGAGCAGCGACGCCAAAGTTTTTTTGGCGAAGTTGTAACGCTTCTTCCATCCCCGACGATTCAAACGCTAACCCCCCGAGCGGGTCTTTGGGATCACGTCCGAGAAACGATCTGATGACCAACGCAATACCCCTGGGGTTTCCGGCCACTCGCACCCATCATCGACACGCAACCAGCGCGCCGCTGACCTGCAATTTGCCCGTTTCAGGCCCTCCACTTAATCCATCCGAACAGACGACAAAAAACTTTGTGACCGGTCCCACATATTGGGATAGTTACGATCGTGATGCATATGTATCACCCGTTGTGGGCACAAAAGTACGGGCAAATCGGCACGTACAGACCAGTTTTGTTCGTTCTCCATGGCGACGAAGGTCCCTTGAACGGTCGTCCAGTTGTAGTTGCGCTAAGTAACGGATCCCACGTCGGCAACCGATATTGCGGACGGCCTGCCAGGTAGCGTGCTCCAGAGAACGCAGACGCGGCGCGGCGCAACCGGCCGCCCTTTCGAAACGGAGCCCGAAGATGACCGAGACAGTGGCGCACAATCCCACGGAAACGCGTTTCGAGATCCGAGTCGACGGCGAACTCGCCGGTTTCGCCGAGTACTCGGACCATTCCGGCGTCCGTGATTTCCACCACACGGTGACCTATCCGCAGTTTCGTGGGCGCGGGCTTGCCGCCATCGTGGTGCGTGAAGCGCTCGATCAGACCCGGAACGAGGGATTGAAGATCCTTCCGACGTGCTCGTACGTCGAGAAGTTTGTTGCGGAGAACCCCGTCTACCAGGCATAACCGAACGAGAACGGCCGGCGAAAAACCAGTCGCGAACCTGCAGACCCCGCTGCTAGCGTCGATGGTGCCGTCGTCGAAATCCTGGGCGGCACCATCTCGGGGAAGGAAAGAACGTGGTCGCCTCAGCAGATCGGCGTCCACCTGCGTCCACGGACGTAGTTATCCCCAGCTATCTCCCTCTCGTACTGGTCAATCTCGCGACGCTGTTCTCGGCGATCGGCAACGGTATCGCCATCGTCGTGCTCCCCTGGCTGGTTCTCGAACGAACCGGTAAGGCTACCGACGCGGCGATAGTTGCCGGCGCAGCAGCCATTCCGCTACTCGTGTCGAGCCTGTTCTCGGGGACATTCGTCGACAAGTTCGGACGCCGTCGAACGTCGATGATTTCCGACGCTCTCTCCGCGATGTCCGTTGCAGCGATTCCGATCATCGCGGCCACCGCGGGCTTGACGATCCCGGTGATCGCGGCGTTGGCCGCACTCGGCGCCGTGTTCGACCCCGCCGGAATGGCGGCGAGGGAGTCCATGCTGCCTGCAGCGACTCGGACCGCCAAGTGGAAGCTCGATCGAACCAACAGTGTGTACGAGGCCAACTTCAACGTCGCGTATCTGATCGGCCCTGGCATCGGCGGTGTCCTCATCGCAACGATCGGAGCGGTGAACACGCTCTGGGTCACGGCGGCAGGTTTTGTGTTCTCGATAGTCGTGGTCGCCTTCATCCGGCTTCCCGGCGCCGGAGTGCCCGAACACGAACACCGTCCGAAATCGATCTGGCACGGCACACTCGACGGTCTTCGGTTCGTCTGGAACAACAAACTGCTGCGCACCCTGGCGCTGATCGACATGGCAGTCGTCGCGCTCTACATGCCTGTGGAGAGTGTCGTGTTCCCGGTGTACTTCACAGAGTTGGATCAACCGGCCCAACTCGGATCGGTGTTGATGGCCTTGGCGATCGGCGGCATCATCGGCTCTCTCGCCTACGCCCCACTGGCGCCGATCATGTCCCGGCGGCTGATCATGATTTTTGCCGTCGCCGTTCTCGGCATAGCGATGCTGGCCATGGCGCTCCTACCTCCACTGTGGGTGATCCTCGTACTTGCCGGACTGCAGGGCCTCGTCTACGGACCAGTCGGCCCGATCGCCAACTACGCCATGCAGACGCACAGCCCGGAGCACATGCGTGGACGCGTCGTCGGTGTCATGACGTCGACGGCCTACGCCGCAGGCCCACTCGGCTACCTCGCGGTCGGCCCGCTGCTCGATCAACTCGGAATCGCGTCGACCTTTGTGGCCCTGTCGATTCCGATCATCCTGATCGCCGCAGTCTGTGCCTCTCTGCCGGTGCTTCGCGAACTGGATCGTCCGCGGCACTCGACCGACGTCAGTTGAACCCCATCACGTCGTTGCCCCAGGCGACGCGCAATCCGTGATCGGGGTCGCTGACGAGGGTGTCGGCGGAGTCGATCAACAGCGTCGACCGCTTCTCTTCCTCGTACGGCGCCCAGTGCTTCGAGCCGTCGAGGGCCGCCGGCACGGCATGCCTGGCGAAGGCCAACCATCGCCGTTGGATACGGCCGGCCACCTCCATCGCGGCCTTCCGACCGCCGAGCCAGAACGTGGGGTCGACGTTCAGGGTTCCGAAATTGCCGAATACATAAGGTAATTCGGTCGCGTGGCCCGCGCCGATCCGCGCCGCCTTGAGCATCGGCGTCGCGTGATCGAAGCGGTAGACCCATGTAGGGGAATGCCTGCAGTGCGCGTCGGCGATCCAGAGGGTCGGCATGCGAAACGCAGCGTCCCGTGACAGTGCCAGCGCGCCACTCGGTTTCGCATGGTCAGGGTAAGCCGACATGATCTCGGCAAGTTTGGTCGCGGAGATGTCGGGGTGATCGTCGGCCAGTAATTGGAGCATTGCCTCGACGGACTGCGCACTCACCGGCATCAACGGAGACTTCATGAACTTGAAGATCGACGCCTCGTCCTTGTTGGAACCGATGATCAGTGGGATTCGGTGCGCGTAACCCTTCTGGAAAGCCGCAACCGGGTAGTGCGGCACCAGATCGCGATCGACAACGGGTGCCATCGCCAAAGTTCCCGGAATCCGGGTCGGAATTTCGTTGACCAAATCATCGCTTGCCTTGACGAGCAGTTCCAGATCCGTGGTCAGCAGATCGCCTGCGTCTTCGGGGTCGATCGAGAGCAGTTCGAGAAACCGCTCCGCCACGGTCTTGGCGCGCTCGGCCCCGTAGACGGAGGTCGCGGGCGGACTCTGGGCAATCGCACGATGGAACAGACCTTCGGCGCTCGGACAGGTCATGAGCGTCGTGATGGATCCTGCGCCGGAGGACTCACCGAACACGGTCACCGCACTCGGGTCACCACCGAAGGCGTCGATGTTGTCTCGAACCCATTCGAGTGCCGCAATCTGGTCTCGCAGACCACAGTTCGATTCGAAAACAGTATCCGCGGTGGAGAATGCAGACAGGTCCAGGAATCCGAGTGCGCCGACGCGATAGTTGAAGGAGACGAGAACGACGTCACCGGTTTCAGCCAGATGACGGCCGTCGTAGATCGTTTGGGCGGCGGACCCGAGGCAGTAGGCGCCGCCGTGAATCCACACCATCACCGGTCGCGGCGTGCCGTCGGGTCGCGGGGCCCAGACGTTGATCGACAGGCAGTCCTCGTCGATTTTGAAGGCCCGATCGATCGGAACCGCCGGACTCTGGCCTTGCGGCGCGATCGGCCCGAACTCACGACAGTCGCGCACCCCGTCCCACGGCTGTGCGGGTTGCGGCGCTCGGAACCTCCGCTCACCCACCGGCGCCCCTGCGTAGGGCATGCCCTTCCACGCGAATACACCGCCATCCGGATACCCGCGGGCTTCTCCGCCGCGCGCCCGGATCACCAGAGTTCCGTCCTCGCCGAGATTTGGTCGAACGTCGGTCTCCATGTCTGAATCCCCTCCCGACCCGCGCGTGTGGCAATCAAGACCAAACCTACCAATCTCGGACGGGTGTGCGCCGAGTACGCAACCCCTCGGTGTTAAGGTCGCCTAGTTCTGACACGGGGTGCTCCGCATGGGCGGGGCTGAGAACACACCCGGGAACCTGATCAGGTAATGCTGACGAAGGGATGTCATGGCTACTACGCAGCCTGCATACAATTCTGCCGAAAACTCGGTGGCCACAGCGCCGTCGACGGATCGGTTCACAGATCGACTCTGGGCCGAGACGAAGGCCCTCCGCGAGTCGATCGACTCACTGGAGTTCCTCCGCCGCCTAGGCGACGGAACATTGCCTCTCGACGCGTTCCGCACGTACATCGAGCAGGACAAGCTTTATCTCGAGGGGTATTCGAAAGCGTTGTCCCTGGTCGCGGCCCATGCCCCGGATCCGCAGTCCGCGGGCTTCTGGTCGAATTCCGCGTCCACGGCAGCGACAGTGGAATCTGCGCTTCACGACGGACTTCTCACCGGTGGAATTCTTCCAGCGGGATCGGGAAGGCTCGAGCATTCGCAGGCCTGCCTGGGATACGTCTCGTATCTGACGGCGACTGCAGCAACTGCGCCTTACCCGGTCTCCGCAGCGGCAGTACTCCCCTGCTTCTGGATCTACGCCGAGGTGGGCCGCGATCTTGCCGCTTCAGCGCGCGAGGTACTCGACGCCGATCCGTCGCATCCGTACGCACAGTGGGTCACGACCTACGACGCACCCGAATTCCACGAGTCGGTGGCGCAGGCCCGCGTACTGGTCGATGCTGCGGCCGAAGCTGCCACCGAGACAGAGCGTGAGGCGATGAGTGAAGCATTCCGCATCGCCAGCCGCTATGAGCTGATGTTCTGGGATTCCGCACTCCACCAGCAGCCTTGGCCGGCGTCGTGATGTCGTTTGCGGCGCTGCGCCGCACGCTTGCCACGTCTGCCGCGATCGCAGCCGCGTTCACAGTTCTGACCGGATGCGCCTCTGACACCGGCTCTTCCGACGGGACCATTCGGTTCGCACTCGACTGGACACCGAACACGAACCACACCGGTTTGTACGTAGCACTCCAAGAGGGCTACTTCGAGGACGCCGGCCTGGACGTCTCGATCCTGCCGTACAACAACACCTCGCCCGACACCCTGGTCGATGCCGGCAATGCCGAGTTCGGCATCAGCACACAGAGTCAGGCCACGTTCGCCCGTGCAGCCGGCGCCGCCACGACATCCGTCATCGCGCCACTTCAGCACCGCGCCACCGGCATCGGCGTGAAGGCGGATCGTGCGGACATCACGCGCCCACGTGATCTCGACGGGAAGACGTACGCCGGGTTCGGCGATCCCGGCGAAGTCGAAACGCTGCAGCAGATCATCCGCAACGACGGCGGGACCGGGAACTTCACGACGGTCACGCTCGGAACGTCCGCGTACGAAGCCGTGTACTCGGGCCAGGCAGACTTCACCGTCTCCTACTTTGCTTGGGAAGGCCTCGAAGCGGAGCGAAACGGAACTCCGATGCGGTACTTCCAGTACACCGATTACGGCTTCCCCGATGCATATTCGATCGTGATCAACGGCAACCAGCAGTGGTTGAAGGACCATCCCGACGAGGCACGCAAGTTCGTCAAAGCCGTTCAGCGCGGATATCAGACTGCTGCCGACAACCCGGACCAGGCCGCGCAGGATCTCATCGACGCGAACCCCGGAGCATTCACCGACGAAGACCTCGTGCGTGAGAGTCAGCGGATGCTCGCCGCCGACTACATGAAAGACGCCAACGGCGTCGTGGGCGCCCAGAATCTCGAAACCTGGTCGGGCTACTCGGGATTCCTCTTCGAGAACGGATTGCTCGCCGGACCCGACGGGAAGCCGTTGACCCAGAAGCCGGACTGGTCGGAGTACTTCACCAATGAGTATCTCGACGCGTCCTGACGTGAGCGGACGGTTGGTCTCGACCATGCGGCGGGCGCTTCCCGCGCTCGCCGTGGTGGTGCTCCTCGTGGCGGCGTGGCAGATCTACGTCGAGATCAGTGGGATTCGGCCGCAAGTACTTCCGTCTCCGGGGCGCGTTCTGTCCCAGGGGTGGGACAACCGCGAGATCATCTCCGGCCACGCCTGGTCGACATTGCAGGTCACGTTGGTCGGCTTCACTGTTTCATTGGTGTTGGCCTGGATTCTTGCTGTGGTCGTGGACTTTTCGCCGTGGTTGTCACGCGCGCTGGTACCACTTTTTGTCGTCTCGCAGACGCTGCCGATCATCGCCATCGCGCCGCTGATGATCATCTGGTTCGGCTTCGGGCTGTTGCCGAAGGTGTTGGTGATCGCCCTTGCGACGTTCTTCCCCATGACCATCGGACTCATCGAGGGATTTGCCGCGGCCGATCGGGAAGCGGGCGCTCTCCTGCGCAGCATGGGCAGCACTCGCTGGCAGGAGTTCCGATACGTTCGCCTTCCTTCGGCAATTCCGCGATTCTTCACTGCCCTGCGCATCGGCATCACGTATGCGGTCGTGGGTGCGGTGTTCTCCGAATACGTCGGCGCTACTTCCGGTTTGGGTATCTACATGAGCACCCAGAAGAACTCCTTCCGCACCGACCTGGTGTTGGCGGCCGTACTGGTGACCGCGTTGATCAGTGTCACGCTGTACTTGCTGACGTTCGCCATCGAGCGCATCGTTGCACCATGGGCGATGAACGAAAGGTCGCGGACATGACTGACCCGATGGTCGAGGATGCAATGGTCGAAATCCAGGACCTGACCAAGAGGTTCGACACGGCCGGAGAATCGCGTCTCGTGCTCGATTCGGTGTCCTTTGGCGCCGACGCGGGCGAATTCGTGTCGGTGATCGGGCCGAGCGGCTGCGGCAAGAGCACGATCTTCAACGTCCTGGCCGGGCTCGAATCCCCGACCGCGGGTTCGGTCCGTGTGGGCACGCGCGCAACGGAATCCGAAGCAGCCGCCGAGGTGCACACCGCGTACATGCCGCAGAAGGATCTTCTGTTCCCTTGGCGCTCGGTACTGGACAACACGGCCCTCGGTTTGGAAGTGCAGGGAGTCGGCAAGAAGGAAGCACGCGAGCGCGCTCGCGAGTTGTACCCGGCGTTCGGACTGTCCGGATTCGAGGACGCCCGGCCGTCACAGCTGTCCGGCGGCATGCGCCAGCGAGCGGCGATGCTGCGCACCGTTGTTCAGGGCAAACCTGTCCTGCTGCTCGACGAGCCGTTCGGCGCACTGGACTCGTTGACCCGCACCGAGATGCAGGCCTGGCTGCAAGACGTGTGGCAGCAGTACCGGTGGACCGTGCTGATGATCACCCACGATATTCGTGAAGCGATCTATCTGTCCGATCGCGTGGTCGTTCTGTCGGCGAGGCCGGCAACGGTCAGGTGCGTCGTCGACGTTCCCTTGCCGAGGCCACGCGAACTGGACATGATCACCTCGCCCGAGTTCGCCGACGTCGAGCGTGAACTGCTTGCCGTTCTCCACGACGAGACGCGCAAGTCGCTACACCCCTAGCGGTTACTGACAATGCGCTGAGAGCGCGCCGATTTCACCTGCCGTTCAAGAGAAAGTGCATCGCAACGGTGCAACTTCGCGTAGGATGTCGCGGCGCTTTCGCCCAAAACGCCTTAATATCAGCAAGATCCGAACGCTCGACACGCAATCCGTCAACGCTGCACAATTCTCTGTACTCTTCGGTAACGTACACTCGGTCGCCTACGAGACCAACGGCCAGAAGGTAACTGGACGGTAAAGCGGAATCGTGGAGGCACAGCCATCGCAACAGATTTGGAAAGGGACAGCGTGAGCACACTGCAGTCAGGTCAGAGCCTCGGAGTCGGCCAGGAACTCAAGTCCGACAACGGCGCATACACCCTCACCTTGCAGGACGACGGCAACCTGGTTCTGTCCGAGGGCGGACAGGCTGTTTGGGCCGCAGGCACCAACGGATCCGGCGCCAACCGCGCCGAGGTGCAGGCTGACGGAAACTTCGTCATCTACAAGGACTCCGACGCCGTGTGGGCATCGCAGACCGCAGGCAACGACGGTGCCTCCCTCTCGGTTCAGGACGATCGCAACGTCGTTCTGTCCGTCGGCGGAAATGCTCTGTGGTCTTCGGACACTGCAATCGCAGCGCCGGCCGCCGAGGCTGCCCCGGAGCCCGCTCCGGCACCCGAGCCCGAGCCTGCCCCCGCCGCTCCGGCAGCGCAGAGCTACACCGTCGAAAGCGGCGACACCCTGTGGGCGATCGCAGAGCGTTTCTACGGTGACGGCAACCAGTACCAGCGCATCGCGGATGCAAACGGCATCCCGAACCCGGATCTCATCAACGCCGGTCAGGTACTGACGATCCCCGCCTGATTCACTGCTTGACCTGGCCCTGGGTGCCGACGTCCGCGTCGGCACCCAGGGCCTTTTGTGTTCTACGCCACACAGATTCGCGTCCCGCCCAGCAGACCCTGATACTCCATTGCGGCATCTTTTCGCCTACAGTACTTCCGTACTGCTCCCGAAGGACAGGTGTGCATGAAAGACAGAACAGTCATGATCGGCGCTGTCGCAGTGGCCGCTCTTTCTCTGACATCAGGCCTCGTTTTCGGCGGAGCAGCCGGCGCATTCGGTGCCGGCGGCCCTGTGGTGAAGCCTCCCACTCTGGTCTCGTCGGTTTCCGTGGAGTCCGTCGCCGGGATCGAACCGGCCGCGTTCTACAGCTCGGTTGCAGTCCCCACGGTTGTCATCCCGCCGACGCCGACCTGGCGAATCGCCGACGAGACGACTGCTCCTCGTAATCAGCCGCTTGTGGTGACCGCGACAAGCACGAGCTCCGCCACCTCGACTACGACGGCCACCAGTACGACAACACCCGTCTCATCCACGACAACTGCGTCGGCTACCGCGACCTCGTCACCGACCGCGACGGCCGCAACCACCAAGACCAGCACCACCCCCGTTGTCACGACCGGGTCCACGCCGCCCGTCGTCGAGGTCTCGCCCGTTCTCGCCGGATAACCCTCGCTCTTTCGCCCGCACACCGCCTGGCGTGACGGCGGTTACAGGCACACTTCAGTCGCCGCTCTCGAATAACCGATCTACCTGCAACTACCTTCCTCGTCGTCACGGTTCGTGGTCCGCTGCAATCCGGTCGACCGGAAAAGGACAGCAGCATTGTCGGAGCCTCGCGATACCGTATAGGTCTGAGCTTTTGCGGAAGGAGGTGGCTGATGAGCGCAATGGGCTTCGATCTCGATGTCAGTGTCGACCGGGCGTGGGCAGAATTTCAACGTCGCCTCGGCGATCACATTTCCATCATGGTCGACGGCGACGTTCTTGCCGTGGAATCGTCCACCGGCGACTTCGATCCAGCTGACGGCGCAGCGCCATGCGTTCAGTTCCTCGTGTGGGACGAGAACACAGTCCGCTGCGAGGTTCCTTCCAACGACTTCCTTCATCCGCGCTATCGACTCGAAGATGCCGACGAACAAAAGTTGATCGCACTCGGCTGGAATCCGCCTTCCGAGAATCTCGAGGATCCGAACAACTCCCCCGCCTTCTGCGTCGACAAGGCGCAGAACTGGGCCGATCAGCTCGCAGCGATGACTGTCGCTGCATTCCGTGATGTGTTCGGTGTGCACCACCCGGCTTTTCTATCCAGCGATCTCACCGGCAACGAGCAGACTCCGGATTTCGATCCGTCGGTCGTCGAGTCGACAGAACTTCCGACACTCGACCCCACCGCGGCCTACATGCCCAACGACATCGACCACCTCAAGGAGTTGGTCACTCTCGCTTTGCTTCCCATGCTCGGCACTCTTCCCGAGCGAGACAGCGACGGCGACATACCCATTCGTGTCGGTTCGACTGTCATGTTCGTCGGTCCGCTTTCCGAGTCCATGGACGTGCAGTTGTTCTCCCCACTCGTTCAGGACATCAGCAACCGCACCCGTGCAGCCGAGGTCATCGCCGATCTCAACCGCAAGTGGTCGCGCATCAAGTTCGTCTTGATCGACGATCGTCTGTCGGTGTTCCTCGAGGTGGCGGGTTCGCCATTCGTTCCCAAGCAACTCACCGATACGTGCGCCGCCCTGACGTCGTTCCTGCGTACCGTGGACGACGAGTTCGCCGCACGCGTCGGCGGAGACCTCTTCTTCGCGAACAAGAGCGGTGACTCCTCCTCGCTGCAGCCCGATCTGACGGCCGAGGACCTGCCTCCCGAACTCGAGACCCTGCTGCACCTCGATCTGGACGTGGCCGAGGATCTCGACGCGGTAGCCGATGTCTGTGGTCGTGATCGCGATCTGATTCTTCAGCTCCTCCACATCAGCAACGAATGGCAGATTCAGCTGCGTAGTCAGGCTGTGGACGCCCACAGTCGCGGAGACGCCGAAGAGGCTGCGGGATACGAGGATCAGGTCGGCGGGTGGGAACTCATGGTCGACCGTCTGCGAGGGGCCTTGCGACTGGTGGTCCTACCCAATTCTCGAACCGAGACGCCGGCAAAGCCGCAACCTGAGCAAATGGGCTTGTTTGCCGATCCCTTGCAACAGAGCCTCTTCGACGATCCGTCCTGACAACACGGATCGCCTTCCCGCTATTCGAAGTGGGATTTGAAGATCTGTCCGTGGACGCCCACGGTTCGATCGACAACCTGCGAGACCGTGAAATCGGCTGCGGCAGAAAGATAGGCGTAGGCCGTCGCTCGATCCATTCCGCGATCATGCTCGAGGAAGTCGAGCGCGTTGACCACCGCGCGCCGCATGGCGCCGTTGAGGTCACTGTTCTGCCCATCGACCGAACCGTTGGGGTCGGACAGGCCGATCGGAATCCAGGCCTCCTCGGTCTCAGCGAACGGGTATCCGAAAGCCACCGATGGAGCGTCACCGGAATCCTTCTTACACACGCTGAGTCGGAACGTGCCGCGCAGCGATCCTTCCATCGCGGTCAACGCTGCCTCACCGTCTCCCATCGCCATGTGGGGGTCACCGACGTAGAACAGGGCGCCTTCGGCAAAGACCGGCAGATAGAAGGTTGATCCAACACCGAGATGCCTGATGTCGATGTTTCCGCCGCCCAGCGTCGGAGGAATGGAGTTCGACGACGGGGATGTCGGGTCGGCATCCGAGGAATAGGCAACTCCCATCATTCCCATGAAGGGCCGCAGGGGAAACCGCACCTTCGACTGTCCGAAAGGCATCACGCCCTTGCCGTCTTCGATCGCCGTGAAAGTGGAAACACCGCCGTACTTCAACGGGTCCTTTGTTGCGCGCCCGTCTGTGGCGACCGGCGGCATGACTTCGTCCAGAGTGATTCCCGCTGGAGCGGTTCCGTCTGCTGTGACGGCGAGAGCGCCCTTGCCGTGTCTGCTCGACACAACGCCGTACGGCACGCGGGGAATGGCTTCGAGAGTCTCGATCTTGAGTACGTCTCCAGGCTGGGCGCCTTCGACGAAGACCGGGCCGGTGACGACGTGCGGTCCGTCCTTGTCGAAGTTTCGTTCGGTTCGGTTGTATTCGGCCGCAACGGCAATCGCATCCTCGAGCACGTCCTTCTCGGAAACGCCTTTGCTACCGAAGCATTCGAGAGGATTGCGCCCTTGATCCTCGAGAATTCCCTCGTGCGAGAGGGCGTCGATCGTGACGGTCTGGCCCGACTTCATCCGCATCACCTCGCGGGTGTGGATGTTGGGCACATAACCCCACATGACGTCCGACGGATCCGAACTCAGATAGTGATCGCCACTGACGTTTCCGCTGCCCGGTTGCAGAATCGGAATGCCATCGGCGAACGGTAGTGCAGAGGAGGACGATCCAGCCGGTGACGCGTTCGAGTGCGCGCATCCCGAAGCCACACCGGCAACTCCTACGCCCGCACCGAGGGCAGCGACTGCCCTCATGAATCCGCGTCGGCCAAGACCTTTCGTCAGGTCTTCGGCTGCGTTGCGGGCAAGAGTGTATTCCATCGAGATTCCTCCGGAGTGCGTGACGATGTGCGACTGCGAAGAAAGCTAGACCCGATTTGTTACTCGTTCATTACCATTTCATGGCAGGAAAATACCGTTGACTGAGAATGAATTCAGCGACGGCGAAGCCGCCACAGCGACGTCGTTTCACGTGCCCGGGCGGCGTGAAGCGCATCGGTTCGGTCACTGACCTTTGCGTGCGTCGGTTTGACGTCCATGCGGTCGACAACAGTGAGCCCACCGGCCGCAATCAGATCGTGTAGTTCGGATCGCGTTCGGAGACCGAGGTGTTCGGCAATGTCCGAGAGGATCAGCCACGCTTCTCCCCCGTCGTCCAGATGCGCTGCGACACCAGTCAGGAAGCCCTTCAGCATCGCTCCAGCGGGGTCATAGACAGCGTATTCGATGGGCGAGGTGGCCTTGGCCGGAATCCAGGGAGGATTGCACACCACCAACGGAGCGGTGCCTTCGGGAAAGAGATCGGCTTCCACCACGGTCACCTGATCGCCGTAGCCAAGCCGCGAGAGGTTGCTACGAGCGCATTGCAGTGCCCGGGGGTCCTGGTCGGTGGCCGTCACTGCCTTGACACCGCGCTGCGCCAGTACGGCAGCAAGAACGCCGGTGCCGGTGCCGATGTCGAAAGCCGATTCCGTCGACGGCAGTGGCGCAGACGCGACAAGATCGACATACTCCCCGCGGACGGGTGAGAACACTCCGAAGGCGGGATGCACTCGTGCGTCGAGAGCCTCGATGAAAACACCTTTGCGGTGCCACTCGTGAGCGCCGATCGCGCCGAGGATGTCACGCAACGAGCGAACCGAAGGCTCACCGGTAATCCCGAAAGCTTCGGTCAACGCGACTTGCGCGTCCGGGGCTCGCCGGAGTGGAATCGACAGATCTGCATCCAAGGGAATGAGCAGCATGCCGAGGATCTGCGCGCGGCGTCCTTGGGTCTGCCGGTGGAGATGGAAGGCTTTGGCTGGGTCGTCGGACGCTCGGCGCGGCTTGCGGTCGATGCGCGACGCGACGGCCTTCGACAGTTGGCGAGCGTTCTGAAAATCTCCGCGCCACAACAACGCCGTGCCTTCGCATGCCAAGCGATAGGCGTCGTCGGCCTTCATCGTGTCGTCGGCGACAACGATGCGCTTGGGCACCGGGGCGTTGCTCGTCGAACCCCAACGGGCCGATTGCTCGACGTCGTTCTCGGTCCACACTGCGAATTGTTCAGTCATGTAAGCCCTTCCGGCGTCCGACGCATAGCGGCCGGTCTACCGGCTGATGTGGTCCAGATCTGCAAAATCTGCTCGTCTGGTGTCCACACTAGTCGGGACCGGCCGCGCTACATGACTGCGAGAGGGATGTCAGCCCTTGGCGACGCGAGCTGCCTCGGCGATCCGAGCCTCGGCGACCGCGTCAGCAGCCTCGCCGGCGAGGATTCCGTCGTTCTTCGACTTCGCGAAGATCTCGGTGACCGTGTCGAAGATCTTCTCGACCTTGAGCTTGACCTCTTCGGCCGAGTTGCCCTTCAGCTCGCCGGCAACCTGGATGAGGCCGCCGCCGTTGGCGACGTAATCGGGGGTCCAGGTGATGCCGCGGTCGCGGAGGATGTTCTCGACCTCGGGCACGGTGAGCTGGTTGTTGGCAGCGCCGCAGACAACCTCGGCCTTGATCGAGCGTGCGGTCGTGTCGGTGAGTGTTGCGCCCATCGCACACGGTGCGTAAACGTCGAGATCAGCGTCGATGATGCTGTCGACGATGCTCACCTGCGGGAAGTCCGCCTTGACACGGTCGAGCGCTGCGGCGTTGACGTCGGTCGCGAGAACGGTTGCGCCGTCTGCGAGGAGGAGCTTGATCAGCTCGTAGCCGACCTTGCCTGTGCCCTCGACACCAACAGTCTTGCCTGCGAGCGACGGAGTGCCCCAATGCGACTGTGCCGCGGCGCGCATCGACTGGAATACGCCGAGGGCCGTCATCGGAGCGCTGTCGCCGGAACCGCCGACCGTAGCGTTGCGGCCGACGACGAAGTCGGTGTTACGACCGATGATGTCGAGATCGTTGGAGTTGGTTCCGACGTCACCAGCGGTGATGTAGCGGCCGCCGAGGGTCTGGACGAATTTTGCGTAGGCGCCGAGCAATTCGTCGGTCTTGGCCGTTGCGGGGTCGCCGATGATGACGGCCTTGCCGCCGCCGAGGTCGACGCCGGCAACCGCAGCCTTGTAGGTCATGCCGCGCGAGAGGCGCAAAACGTCTGTGACTGCGGCAGATTCGTCGGAGTACGGGTAGAAGCGCGTTCCGCCGAGCGCGGGACCGAGCGTCGTGGAGTGGATGGCGACGATGGCCTTGAGGCCGCTCGCGGGATCCTGGAAGAAGCTCACCTGCTCGTGGGGGTAATCGCGCAGGTAGTCGGCGCGATCAAACACGCCCGCAGTGTCGTCATGGGAAACAACGGAGTTCACGGGCTCGGCGGTGAGAGTCATTGTGGGATAGACCTTTCCGAAGGATAAACGGGGTGCAGTCGAAACATTGGGACGAAATGGCCGTTGGGTACTATTGGGGACAAATAACCCAAAGAGAATCCCGCTGAGCAATTCGTGGAACCAATGCTCTGCCTGAGCTACGATTTGGTCAATGCAAATCTCTTGAACTAGTCAATTCGATCATCCAGTGACTCATATCACTGAGGAGAGGTTCACAAAGTGCTCAGCATCGACAAGCTCGACGTCCAGTTGCTCGGACTGCTCAGCAAGGACTCGAGGATGAGTGTGGCCGAGTTGGCCAACTCGTTGGGCGTCGCCCGAAACACCGTCCAGTCGCGAATGAAGCGCATGGAATCCAACGGACTTCTCACCGGGTTTCGGCCGAATCTCAATCTCCCCGAGGTCGGTATCCCGATTCAGGCATTTGTCGGTCTGGAACTCGAGCAGGGCAAGATCAGCGCAGTCGCTCGGAGTCTGACCGAGTTGCCCGAGGTGATCGAAATTCACGCGACGACCGGTCGCGAGGATTTGCTCGTTCGCGTCGCCACCTCGACGCACGCGGCCCTGCAGAAGTTGGCCGAGCAGATCGTGTCACTTCCAGGCGTCACGCATTCGACCACGACCATCGCTCTGACCAATCCCCTTCCGTATCGAATTCAGCCTCTCCTCGAGCACCTCACCAATGACGCCGGCTGGGGTCGTTCGACCGCCTTCCCCCGTCAGCAGGACTAGGACGGGTGGTCGCGTCGATGCTTCCCAGTGCGCTAGTTTCATGGTTATGAGTGAGATCCAGGGACAGCGCATCGCGTTCATTCAGGCGACGTGGCATCGCAACATCGTCGACCGTGCACGCGACGGATTCACCGACGCGATCGTCGAGCTCGGCTACCCCAAGGACACGGTTGATTTCTTCGAGGTACCGGGAGCTTTCGAGATCCCGCTGCATGCTCGGCGGTTGGCCAAGACCGGCCGCTACCAGGCCATCGTTGCCGCAGGTCTGGTCGTCGACGGCGGTATCTACCGGCATGACTTCGTGGCGACGGCTGTCATCGACGGTCTGATGCGCGTGCAGCTCGACACCGACGTTCCGGTTTTCTCGGTGGTCTTGACGCCGCATCACTTCCACGAGCACGCCGAGCACGTCGACTACTTCCGCACGCATTTCGTGAAGAAGGGCGCCGAGGCTGCGCGCGCGGTCGACGCCACCGTCAAGTCGTTGAAGGCCCTGCCCACCAACTAGTCGTTACCCAAGTCTCGCTGAGTCGAATGCCATCGGCTCAGCGAGATTTTTTGTGTCTATCGAGGGTGTCGACGCTCGCCAGTGCAGAGGCATTCGAGTCGTCGACTTCGCCGTAACGGTCGACGCATTGCTGGAAGAAGTCCCGCATCTCGGTGACCACCTGAATGTGGCTGGTCAACGACTCCTCCAACGAATCTTCACCGCCGACGGCCTTCTTGGAGAACTTCGCGGCGAGGTCCTGCCCAGACTTGAGTGTTCCCATCCCCTTCACGTCTCCGATTCGCTCACACATGAGCACCATCGCTCGCAGCTCGTCGAGCAACGAATTACAAGCACATACAATCGGTTTCGCAACATCGGGCTCGACAATCACAAGCCCCCTCGCCGTGCTCACCGCGGGAGGTTCCCGTCGAGGTGTTCTGCGACGTCTGCAACCAATTCACACGCCGACTCTTGGTGCGTGACCCCGGCCTTTGCTTCGACATTTACCCACACCGAACCCTGCGTTGCCGCAAAAGCCACGTAGCACCCATCGGCTGCTGCATCGCTTCCTCGCTGGAACCGGATACCCGCGCGATCGCCAATAGTCATTTCAACAAACTCCGCATATTCCGGGTTTCGGGTCACTTCAATCTGGGTGTATCGGTTGGAGAGAACTGACACGAAGAACCACGTTCCCGTCCATGAGCAAATTCTCCATCCAGGCTGCTCAACTCCCGCGATATCAACTTCCTCGGTAGCCGGATCAAGCCCCACTTCTTCCAACACCGAGTCCGGAATGTCCTTGCACGGATCGAACAATCCCTCTTGGCCGGATGCAGGCTCAGCCGCCCCCTCCACGACTGAGCTGCATCCTGCCGCAGCCCACACCAACACCCCAGCCATGAGCAGTCGCCCAACCCCCACCGACCCCCGCATGACACCCCCTGTTGATGTGGACCCACTGTATTGGATGCACCGGAGGCTCGATCGGTTCCCGCAATCTTGAAATTCCCAGTTCAGGTTCGCCGGTTCACTCAGAGCGCATCTTCAGCGATTGACGCTCAGCTCAGCAGTCGCATACTGGAGAGGTTGACTACGACTTCGGGAAGGCACCGAGTGAGCGCACCGAAAGCCCCGGCCAAACCAGCGATCCTCAGCGTCGACGACGATCCTGGTGTTTCGCGTGCCGTCGTTCGAGACCTCCGCAAGCGGTACGGCGAGAAGTACCGAATCATTCGCGCGGAGTCCGGCGACCAGGCTCTCGAAACCTTGCGTGAAATGAAACTTCGCGGCGATGCAGTCGCTGTGATCGTCGCCGATTACCGCATGCCTGGTTTGAGTGGAATCGAGTTCCTCGAACAGGCAATGGACCTGTATCCCGTAGCTCGGCGCGTTCTACTGACCGCGTACGCCGATACTGATGCTGCGATCGACGCCATCAACGTCGTTGACCTCGACCACTACCTCCTCAAGCCTTGGGATCCCCCGGAAGAGAAGCTGTACCCCGTCATCGATGCGCTGCTCGATGCCTGGGCAAGCTCGAGTCATCACCCCGCCGAGGAAACAAAGGTGATCGGCCATCGTTGGTCCGAGCGATCCTCCGACGTTCGAGAGTTCTTGGCACGCAACCAACTTGCCTATCGCTGGTACATGTCGGACGAGCCGGAAGGCCAACGACTGCTCTCGGCTGCCGGTACCGACGAACTGCGGCTTCCCGTCGTCATCGCATCCAATGGGGATGTCCTTGTCGAGCCCACTGACGCCGAACTCGCCGACAAACTCGGGTTGAGTACCACCCTCTCCGAAGACTTTTACGATCTCGTTGTCATCGGCGGCGGCCCTGCGGGTCTGGGCGCTGCTCTGTACGGCGCTTCGGAGGGACTTCGGACGGTCCTCATCGAACGGCGGGCGACTGGCGGTCAGGCCGGCCAGAGTTCACGAATCGAGAACTACCTCGGCTTCCCCGACGGAGTGTCCGGCGCACAGTTGGCCGATCGGGCGAGGCGCCAGGCAACCAAGTTCGGCGCCGAGGTCATCACCGCGCGAGACGTCACCGGTTTGGAAATCAACGGCTCGGCCCGCACAGTGCGTTTCGACGACGGTTCGTCGGTCGACGCCCATTCGGTCATCTTGGCGACAGGTGTTTCCTATCGCCAACTGTCGGCGCCGGGGCTCGATACATACACCGGCCGAGGGGTCTACTACGGGTCAGCCGTCACCGAAGCCGCTCGGTGCAGCGAACAAGATGTGTACATAGTCGGCGGCGCCAATTCGGCAGGCCAAGCTGCGGTCTATCTCTCCCGCGGAGCTAGGTCCGTCACCATTCTCATTCGCGGCAACTCGCTCGAAGCCTCGATGTCCTACTACCTGATTCAGCAGATCGAAAAGAATCCGAAGATCACCGTGCGCACGTGCACGGAGGTAGTCGGCGCTGAGGGTGACGATCACCTCGAACGAATTACACTGCGTAACAGAGCCACCGGAGAAGAAGACACTGTCGATGCTCAGTGGTTGTTCATCTTCATCGGTGCCGCTCCCCTGACCGACTGGCTCGGAGACGTGGTGGTCCGCGACGGAAATGGCTTCGTTCTTGCAGGCCCGGACCTTCCGTCCGAAGGCGTCACACCGGACGGGTGGCCGCTGGACCGCGCACCACATCATCTCGAAACCAGTGTCCCCGGAGTGTTTGTCGCCGGGGACGTACACGCCGAATCGGCCAAGCGCGTCGCGTCGGCCGTCGGAGAGGGCGCGATGGCCGTGATGTTCGTCCACCGCTATCTCGCTCAACAATAGGGAGATTCGATGTCCATTCCTGAATGCAGCCCAGACTTGCTTCGCACCCTGTTCCTGTTCGAGAAGCTCACCGACGATCAGCTCGAATCACTGTGCCAGGCAGGCCATATCACCGAGATCGATCGAGGTCAGGTCTACCTCGAAGGTGAGCCTGCCACCTGCTTCTACGTCCTCATCGAGGGCGAGGTGGTGCTGTCCAAGCTGTCGGGCGGCGAAGACATCGAGATCAACAGGACCACCCAGCGCGGCGTCTACTCGGGAGGCTGGACGGCGTATCTCGGCGATCGTGTACCGCAGGTCTACGCGGGGTCGATGCGAGTGACGACGCCTTCGACGTTTTTCGTCCTGGACGCCGACAAATTCGGCAACGCGATGCGCGAGTGGTTTCCGATGGCGGTTCATCTGCTCGAAGGTGTTTTCTTCGGCAAGAAGAACACTCAGCAGATCATCGATCAGCGAGAGCGACTCCTTGCACTCGGATCACTGTCGGCCGGGTTGACTCACGAGCTCAATAACCCTGCAGCCGCAGCGGTTCGAGCGACAGCCTCTTTGCGCGAGCGTGTCGCAGGCATGCGTCACAAACTGGGAATGGTCGCGTCGGGCACCTACGACCGCGATGCCCTCGTCACTCTCATGCGACTTCAAGAGGAAGTTGCAGAGGTTGTCGCCAAGGCGCCGACGCTCACTCCCCTCGAAGCCTCGGATCGAGAGGATTCGTTGGGTGAATGGTTCGAGGATCATTCGATTCGAGAGGGTTGGGATCTGGCTCCGACCTTCGTGCAGGCTGGTCTCGACACCGCTTGGCTCGAGAATGTTGCTGCAGCCGTTGACGAGTCCGTACTCGAAGGCGCAATTCGCTGGCTGAATTACACCATCGAATCCGAACTCCTGATGAACGAGATCGCCGACTCCACAACGAGGATTTCAACTCTCGTCGGTGCAGCTAAACAGTATTCTCAGATGGACCGCGCGCCCTTCCAGACCATCGATGTCCACGAATTGCTCGACAGCACGTTGATCATGTTGGGGCAAAAGATCGGAAGCGGAATCGAAGTCGTCAAGGAGTACGACCTTGCGTTGCCTCCGATCGACGCCTACGCCGCCGAACTCAATCAGGTGTGGACCAACCTGATCGACAATGCGGTGTCTGCCATGGACGGATCGGGAACACTCACCGTTCGGACAAGCCGCGATGGCGACCGCGTGTGCATCGAGATCTGCGACACCGGCGCCGGGATTCCCGATGACGTCATCGACAGGATCTTCGAACCCTTCTTCACGACTAAGCCTGTTGGTGAGGGAACCGGTCTCGGCCTTGATATTTCGTGGCGAATTGTGGTCGGCAAGCATCGTGGTGAGCTACGGGTCACGTCTGAGCCCGGTAACACCCGGTTCAGAGTTTTGTTGCCCATCGCGGGCCCACCGCGGGATACGCGCGACGACTAGCCACCTTGCACGGCCGGTAGGCAAAGCGCACGATGAAATGACCGACTTCAGTCAGCGAGAGGGTGGACCATGACCGACGGACTTCCAGCGGGGATCGATCCGAGCGTGCCGCCCAGTGGCGCGGGATGCGTTGAATGCGATGCGAGCGGCGGTTGGTGGGTGCACCTGCGTCGATGCGCGCAATGCGGTCACGTGGGGTGTTGCGACTCCTCACCGTCACAGCACGCAAGCAAGCATGCGGCCTCGACGAAGCATCCGTTCATGCAGAGCTACGAACCCGGTGAGGATTGGTTCTGGAGCTTCGAAACCAACGAGGCGTACGACGGACCTGAATTGGCGGCGCCCACTTCACATCCCGTAGATCAGCCGACCCCAGGGCCTAAGGGTCGTGTCCCGGCCGATTGGCAGCAACACATCCACTGACTCAGTTCGGTTGGTCGATCGACCTCAAAGTCGAGACGTTCGACGACTCCTGCTCGAATGCGTTGTCGATGCAGGCTTGAAACTGAGCCTGCATTGCCTCCACGACCGCGATATGACTCGCCAACACATCGACGAGCGCATCCGGGCCGCCAACCGCCTTTTCCTCGAACTTAACCTGCAGTGCCCGGGCGGATCCGAGAGTGCCGAAGCCTCCCACTTGCCCGAGATAGTTCGCATCGTCCGACAGTGACCTGAACAGCGAAATTAGATCATCACACGCCTTCGCCAGATCCTCTGCGACCCTCTTCTCCAGATACAAACCGGACATCACATACTCCAATTCACTACGAGTCGAAACTCTTCCGAGCGTTATTCGGGAAGCAGCGGTAACACGGTCAGACCGACCCGCTCAACCAGTTCACACGAAGTTTCGGGGCGCTGGTCACCGACTTTCGCACCCACTCGAATCATCGCCGTGGACTGAGCAGTCGCGAAGGCGATATTGCACGCGGTGTCCGCCTTGTCATTGTGTTCCTGGAACATCAGGACCTCTCGGCCGGCAAGTTGAATTCGATGTAGATCGCGCATCACCGGATTTGCTTCGACGTCCGCAAGCGAGTGTGTTGTGGAAGTCAGACGGAGGAAGAACCAAGATCCTTCCCACTTGCATATATTGAACCCATCGATATGGGTGTTGACTATGTCAACCTCTTTTGTTGCCGGGTCAACTCCGACTCTCTCCAATTCCTCATTGCTGAGAACCTCACACGGATCGAACATCCCAATCACATCGACAGGGAAAGCCTCGCCCTCGACGGTCGAGGAACAACCCCCAACCAACAACGCGGCCGCGACCAAGACCACTGCACCCCTCACTCCCACAGCACTCCCCCTCATTCGCTGCCCGGACACTCCAGCGACACTTCGCTGCCTCAATTTGGCAGGTCGACCGACCTCAAAGTCGAGACGTTCGACGACTCCTGTTCCAATGCGTTGTCGATGCAGGCTTGAAACTGAGCCTGCATTCCCTCCACGACCGCGATATGACTCGCCAACACATCGACGAGCGCATCGTGGCCACCGACGGCCTTCTCCTCGAACTTCGTCTGAAGCGCTCGACCTGATGCGAGCGTCCCTAAACCACCAACCCAACTCAGTTTCGCAGCAGCAACAGACAAATGCTCCAACGTCATTTGGTATTCGCCGCATGCCGTAACTAGCAATCGCGCCGTGTCCGGATCCAGCGAGAACGAAACCTCGGCCCCGGAGTCCTCATTTGAACTCATGCGTAGCACCACCCTCATCAAGCGAGCGATTCATCTGGGGAGCTCCGGGAAGAGTTTGTCGGTAATCGTCGACGCGAGGCCACACGGGTCGATCGGCGTCTCACCGAAATCTGGGGCGATCCGAACGATCAGCACCCCCTGATTGGTCGTCCAAGCTACTGAGCAAATCTGTCCGGTCGCATCGTCACGCTGCCCGAATTTGATAGCAGGGCCGCCATGAACATTCGCAGCCCTTACATCGGCATTGTTGGTGTTCGCTTCGACTTCGTCGAGAGTGTGGTCTGTTGACCAGACGCTCAGCGAAATTCCCGTCCCATCCCATGAGCAGATTTCAAATCGTGGAATCTGAACTCCAAGAATCCCGCGTTCCTCAGTCGCCGGATCAACGCCGACATACCGCAAGGCGCTGTCGCTAATGCCGCCACAAGGGTCAAATAGCCCAACAGCCTCGTCGGCTCGTACTGCATACCCCTCGACCGTCGACGAACAACCCCCAACCAACAACGCGGCCGCGACCAAGACCACTGCACCCCTCACTCCCACAGCACTCCCCCTCGTTCGCGACCCGCTCACAGTATTGGACGCTCCCCAGCACCGATCGGTTCCACGACATTGCATTCCGTTGCAACCCTTCACCCACGCCGACAATCGGCCTAACGTCGATCTACCAGGGGATTCACAACGAAGTGAGGTGCGGATCAATGAAGGCAGCACGGTTCCACGGGCAGAAAGACATCCGGATCGAAGAGATCCCTGAGCCCGAATTGCGGCCAGGAACAGTCAAGCTGAAGGTCGCATGGTGCGGAATCTGCGGCACCGATCTCCACGAGTACCTCGAGGGACCGATCTTCATCTCCGCACCCGGACACCCGCATCCACTCTCACACGAGAATGCGCCGGTCACGATGGGCCACGAGTTTTCCGGCACCGTCGAAGAGGTCGGCGAGGGTGTCACGGACGTCGAGGTCGGTGAAAATGTTGTCGTCGAGCCGTACTTCGTCTGCAACGAGTGCGCCCCGTGCAAGGCGGGCAACTACCACCTGTGTACGAAGATGGGGTTCATCGGCTTGGCCGGCGGCGGTGGCGGACTCAGCGAGAAAGTCGTCGTCGACCGTCGCTGGATCCACAAGATCGGCAACATCCCGCTCGACGAGGCAGCTCTCATCGAACCGTTGAGCGTCGCCCATCACGCCGTCGTACGCAGTGGAGCCGAAAGCGGCAACGTCGCCATCGTGGGCGGAGCCGGACCGATCGGACTTCTCGTTGCGGCAGTCCTCAAGGGTCTGGGTGTCACGACGATCGTCACCGAACTCAGCGAAGCCCGCAAAGCCAAGGCCCTCTCCAGTGGAGTCGCCGACTACGTCATCGATCCCACCACCGAAGACGTCAAAGCGCGCGTCCTCGAACTCAGCGGAGGCATCGGCGCAGACATCGGTTTCGAGTGCGCAGGCGTCAACGCAGTGCTCGACACCATGCTCGACACGGTCAGGCCTGCTGGAGTTGTTGTCAACGTGTCGATTTGGGGCAAGCCCGCGACCATCGACATGCAGAAGCTGGTCCTCAAGGAGATCGATCTACGCGGAACCATCGCGTACGTCCGTGACCATGAAGCGGTCATCAAGATGGTCCAGGACGGTGTCGTCGATCTGGCGCCATTCATCACCGGTCGTATTCAGCTCGAAGAGTTGATCTCCGAAGGATTCACCACTCTGATCGAGCACAACGACACTGCGGTCAAGATTCTCGTCAGGTCGTGACCGGACGGGGCACCTCGGGACCCACCGCGGTCAGCGACCCTGGTGCCCGCCCCTTGCCCCATCCGATCTTCTCTCGGTAGCGGCCGATGTGATCGTCCTCGATCACATCGGCCGTTTCCAACGGTGTGGATTGCGGATGCACATACAGCGCATCCGTCGGGCAATAGGCCTCACACATAAAGCAGGTCTGGCAATCCGATTGGCGCGCAATCACCGGGACGCCCGAGGGCGTCCGGTCGAAAACATCTGTGGGACAGACGTCTACGCACTTGTCGCAGCCGATGCAGTCAGGCGCAGAAACCAGCTCGATCATGACGCCACCAGTGCAGACCCGGCAGATTCAGAAGTTCGGGTCCACACCGCATCCAAACCGCCGGTAAGAACGTGATGGTGCTGCGTCACATCGAGTTCAGGATAATCGTCCCGCTTGCTCATTCCCCGAGTCTCGGTCCGCGCCAGCGTCGAGTGATACATCCAGCGACCGACGGCCGTGATCGCGGCAGCCTGCCGCGCCGGCATCCGACCCGCTGGATCCGCGCCCAGATCCGCACTCACTGCACCCCACAGCGATTCGAGCTCACCGAGCGCTGCGGATACCCGATCACCGCTACGGAGGTAGTTCTTGTCGAAGGGAATCAGCTGCGCTTGAGCAGCTTTCACCACATCGTCGGCAGTAAACCCGGTTCGTGCCGGATTACGCAATCCAACGGTTCCGGCTCCGCGAAGACCACTGGCAGACCCACGTCCGACCGACAGCGCATAGCGCGCGGCGCCGGTGCCCGCCCATGAACCAGAAGACATCGCCCAGGCTGCGTTGTGACTTCCCCCGCCGGTAAACCCTCCGCAGATTCGCTCTCGGGTCGCAGCGTCCCCGGCGGCAAACAGTCCTGGAACGGATGACGCGCAATCGTCGTCGACGACGTTGATTCCCCCAGTCCCGCGAACAGTGCCTTCAGCGAGCATGCCGACCTCGAATTTGTCGGTGAAGGGATCGATTCCGCGGCGATCGAATTGCAGGAAGAAGTTGGGTTGCCCCAGCCTCATTCGACGCTGCACCTCAGCGTCGGCCCGATCGATCTGCGCGAAGACCCGCTCGTTCCGCAACGTGCTGGCGATGACGGACCTCCCCTTAGCCGAACCGGCACCTTCGAGCACGCTTCCGTCTGCGTGAAAGAACGTCGCGTACGCGTAGTAAGCCGTCTTGGTGATCGTCGATCCGGCCGCTGCGATTCCGTACGCGTTGGAGAACTCCATGCCGGAGAACTCGGCTCCGACTTCGGCTGCCATCAATGCACCGTCACCGGTATCGACGTTGGTGCCCAACGCACCGGACAGAAACGCACAACCTCCGCTGGCGACCACTACCGCGCCTGCCGAGACTCGGTAATCCTGTTGCTCGTGGCGTTGGTAGCCCGCAGCTCCGCGAACTCGCCCGGCGTCGTCCACCAACAACTCCAGCGCCGGCGAATGGTCGAGGATTCGCACCCCGGCTCGACGAATCCAGGTGCGCATCCGTCGCATGTACTCAGGTCCCTGCAAGCCGGTACGGATCTGCTTGCCCGTGCTGGGGTCGACGGGGAACGGATATCTGCCCTCCACCGCGAGGAGATCCATGTTGGAGTAAGTCTGCTCGAGGACGCGGTCCATCCAATGGTGGTCGGCAAGATATCCGCCGAGCGCCTCACGACCGGCCTTCGCCCGCTCACGGGCAGTCGTATCCGGTTCGACGTACCAAACACCTGTTCCGGAGGGGGCCGTTGCGCCGCTCGTTCCGCAGTAGCCCTTGTCGACCAGGACGACGTCTGCACCGGCCTTGGCCGCGCGCAACGCTGCCCATGCGCCGGCGGGGCCACCACCGATCACCAATACATCGGTGGAGAGTTCGAGGACGTCCGTCACTGGCCAGCTCCTGTCAGAGGTCTACGCAACACTTCCGTTGCCGCAATATTCCTCGAACGAACTACGCAGCGCCACAGTCAGAATCACTGTGAACTCAACCGGTCACCATCGCATCGACAGAGCGCTACGACGCTTCCCGCTCCTCGTCGGTGCACAACGCGGAATACTTGGCGAAGGCTTCCTGCAAGGTCAGCGATTTTCGTCGCTCGGTGATGTCGCGGGGCTTTCCCTGCGCGACACATCGACGCGCATGTTCGATCACAGCTTCACGTATGACGCTGGAAATGTCCGCGCCCGTGAGCTCTTGGAGGGTCTCTAGGGCCCTCAGTTCCTCTACGTCGAATCTCACCGTTACCGATCGTCTAGCCACGCTCAGGATGTTACTTGCGGGTACACCAATTTTGGTGAGTTACGTATGCGTCGAGTCGAATATCTTTGGGCGCCAAACCCTTCGAATTCCGATCTACGTGGGTAAATCGTTTTCCACCCGTGGGACTCATGTAATGCAACACACACGGCGCTATCCAGCGTGCCGACGGACACTGTCGCTGTCTATGCTTGCGAAACACTGCCTTCGATCGGAGATATACCGCGTGAGCATCGACCACATCGTTTCCGCAGTCGACGGCGATGCTCCGAGCGAATCAAAACGGCCCTGGCCGAGAGGGCCGCAACCTCGACGGACACGACCACGCTGGTGTTCGACGGCGTGAGCATCGAGATTCCGCCATCGGTCGGCGACGCCGTCGTGCAGCTCCTGACCTACCTCGCTGCCGGCGACAGCGTCGCCCTCGGGCCCGTGGCAGAGCTCCTCACCACCTCGCAGGCAGCAGAGATCCTCGGCGTTTCGGACACGTATGTGCGCAAACTCGCCGACGCCGGGAAACTCCCGATCGAACTACGCGGCACCCACCGCAGGTTCCGCCTCGATGACGTGATGGCTTACCGCGAGCAGTTCCCCAAACGCGCCTAGCTCTTCGCGTACATTCCTTCGATCTCTTTCGAGAACCGATCGACGACGACATTGCGCTTGATCTTGAGCGTCGCTGTCATCTCACCGTCTTCCTCGGTCAGATCGCGATCGAGAATGACGAACTTCTTGATCGACTCTGCATGTGAGACAGCGGCATTGGCGTCGTCGACGGCCTTCTGCAGCTCCGCTCGAAGGTCCTTGTCGTCTCGTAGTTCGGCGACGGTGGCACCAGAAGGCTTGCCGTTCTCGGCCTTCCACTTCTCGAACACCTCGGGGTCGACGGTCAACAGCGCCGTGATGTAGGTCTTCCCGTCGCCGACGACGACTGCCTGCGAGACGATGGAATGCGAACGGATACGGTCTTCCATCGGGCCGGGCGAGACGTTCTTGCCGCCCGCCGTCACCAGAAGATCCTTCTTGCGTCCGGTGATGGAAAGGTAACCTTCGCTGTCGAGTTCACCGAGATCACCGGTCCGCATCCAGCCGTTGACGAATGTCTCTTCGGTGGCCTTGTCGTTCTTCCAGTATCCCTTGAAGACGACTCCACCGTTGAGTTCGATCTCGCCATCCTCGGCGATGCGAACCCCGTTGCCGCCCATCGGCTGTCCGACGGTTCCGATCTTCTGAGCACCCGGGACGTTGACGCAGTGCGCTGCTGTGGTTTCGGTGAGGCCATAGCCTTCGTAGATCGGAACTCCCAGCCCGCGGAAGAAGTGCCCCAACTCAGGAGTGAGGGCGCCGCCGCCGGAGATCGCGAACCAGCACTCGCCGCCGAGAGCCTCACGAAGCTTCGAATACACGAGCTTGTCTGCCACTGCGTGCTTCACCTTCAAGATCAGCGAGGGACCGCCCTTGTCGAGAGCCTGGCTGTACTCCTTTGCAGTGGCTTCTGCGAAGGCGAAGATCGCGCCGGGAATCTTTCCACCGGACTCCGCCTTGCGTGCTGCGCCGTCACGAACTTTTTCGAAGACACGCGGAACACCGAGGATGGTGTTGGGCTTATAACGCTCGAATTGGGTTGTGATGGTGGCAAAGTCGGACCAGTGCGCCTGCGACGCACCAGCTTCGAACGTCGCAAGGGACACCGCGCGGGCCAGTACGTGCGCGAGCGGGAGGAAGGTCAGGACTCGGTTTCCCGGAACCGCCACCTTGCCGATCGATGCCGTGAGAATCCCGCGCACCTCGGACAGGAAGTTACGATGCGTGAGGATGCATCCCTTGGGACGGCCTGTGGTGCCGGAGGTGTAGACGAGTGACGCCAGATCGTCGGCCTTGATGCCCGCGAGTCGCTTCTTCAGCTCGGTGTCGTCGACGTCGGCACCCTGTGCGGTTAGCTTCTCGACTGCTCCGTCGTCGATCTGCATGACGGCTTTGAGAGTGCTTGGCGCGTCCTGGAACAGCTGCTCGTGCGCGCCGGTTTCGACGATTGCGATGACGGCCTCGGAGTCTTCGAGGATCCAGCTGACCTGCCCCTGAGACGACGAGTCGTAGATCGGGACGGTAGCGGCGCCGGCCGCCCAGATGGCGAAGTCGAAGAGCGTCCACTCGTATCGGGTCGCGGAGAGGAGTGCGACGCGGTCGCCTGCCTGCACGCCAGCGGCGATGAGCCCGTTTGCGACGCCGGTGACCTGCTCGGCGAACTCTTTAGCCGTTACATCTACCCAACCCTCGCCCTTGGGTCGGGAGAACACCGTCAGATCTGGCGTGCGCTCGGCGTGAGTGAAGACGGTGTGCACCACAGACTCATTGTCGGAGATGGTGAACTGGGCTTTGGCGCTGTACTCACTCACAGGGTGTCATCTCCGTTGGTCTGCGATTCGATGCTGATTCTGAAGCGGTGGAGTGCGCGGGCGAAGTCTGCGACCTCGGACTCGGTCCAATCGTGCAGCCTGCCGGCGACTTGGTCGAGCCGACGCGCGTCGGCGGCGTCGAGGTATTTGCGGCCAGCCTCCGTGAGGTGCAGCGGATTGCCCTGACGAACGGATCCCGGATCGGCATATACCCAGCCTGCCTCGATGCACCCGCGCACTTGGCGCGAGATGGTCGAGCGGTTGACGCCGAAGACTTCGGAGATCTCCGTGGCCTTGCATCCGTCATTGCGGCCGATGAAGGAGAGGAACGAATGCTGGGCGATCGACGGGTGGTCATCGGAATGCCGATCCCCCGTCATCAACTGCCGCGTCAGGTGCACCAGCTCGTCATGAACGGCTGGTGGACCGGTGAGCGCCATTGCTCCGTCGTGTTGCACTGGGCAACTATAACGCTGCCCCCAGTCCCGACTGCAATATGACCGCCGCCACCGACAAGAAGTCCGTCGGTGGCGGCGTGAAAGTTAGACCAGATCTTCACCCTTGCGGCGGGCAATTGCCCAATCCTTGAAGAACCCCTTGCTGATGACTCCCAAGACAACCAGCACCAACGCCGGCCAGATCAGAACGTAAATGGTCAGTAGAGCTGTACTCATCCGTATCCCTTCCACTTGTCTCGACGGTTACTTTCCGGACGCTCCCACGGCAGGAAGCTCGTCATCGTCGAAGTCTCCCGTCCGCTGTTTGATGAGTTCGAAATCGAATTTCTCACGCTGATTGACGGACATCGCAAAGCACACGACGGTACTGACGGCATAGGCCACCAAAGATCCGCTGAGCGTTGGGTAGTCGTGGAGGAAGCCGATTGCGAACGGCGCGGACAGCACGATCGCCAGGCCACCGACGATCTGCGCAACCTTCAGGCCGAAGAATCCAAATGCCATGAGCCCCAGCACCACTCCGATACCGACAACGGCAACGATGTCGGAGAAGATCCCGAACATCCCATCCATCGGCACCCAACTGAATCGGACGGGCAAGAAGGCTGCAAGCGCCACCAGCACCGACACAGTGAAGGCCTTGTTGGTGACCTTTCCCCAATAGAAGCTCGCGATAACCGGGAACACCAGCGCACCCCACAGCGCGCCGACGAACACCAACAGATCAAGAATGCTCAGTTGCAGACTTGCCAAGGAGATAGCCGCCGCCGTGGCAACTATCATCGTTACTCGGCCGATGAGCAGCATCCGTCGAGGGTTCGCATTGGCCTTGCCTGCGACGGCTTGGCCGTAAACGTCGGTCATCACGATGGACGAGAGCGCAGCAAGGTCCGAGTCTGCCGTCGATGACAGCGCGCCGATGATCATGACAAAGAAGACGGCCAGCAAAATTCCGGGCAGGTACGACGCGGCCATCTGCGGAATCAGGTTGTTGACGTCACCATCCATCGGCTCGATTCCGAGGTATAGAGCGAGAACACCCAGCATTCCGACGCCGATGACAGTGGCGCCATATCCCACGGTTGCGGTGATGAAGGTTGGCTTGATCAGGTCTTCGCGGACCGCGAACAGACGTTGGGCAATGGTCTGGTTGCCGATTGCGTAGGCAAGAACTGCCGCGATGTACGGCGCGCCCTGCTCGAAGAAGGCAACGCTCGAGAAGAAGTTGCCGTGCTCAGCAGTAAGGTTGCCTGCCCCGGATTCGAAGGCTGCCGGGAACCCTGCCGCAAAGAAGATGAACGGCACCAAAACCGCTACCGCACCGAGCATTCCGATCAGCTGAACGAAGTCGGTCAACACCGAAGCGCGGAAGCCCGACCACAACGTGTACAGCAAAACGCCCAGCGCAACGATGAACACACCCTGGATGAAGTTGAACGGCGAAAGCAACGCGATCAGCAGACCACCAGCGAGGAAGTTCGACATCAAACTGATGAGACTGCCGACGATATTGGAGCCCGCGAGCATCAGCTGACTCGAGCGTCCGTGCCGCGCGTACATGACCTCAGCCAGGGTGTGGGCTTTCGGCGCTACTTTGCGAATTCGCTGGCCAAACGGATAAATGAAGAGAATCATCAACGCACCCCATAAACCGTAGTGAATGGGGCCAGAGATTCCATAGGTGTAACCAGAAGTGGCAGATGCATACATCGACGACGCCCAAATCCAGGTGGCCGTCATACTCGCGGCCGAAACACCAAATCCTAACTTATTTCCGGCGGTCATAAAACCGTCGGCATTTTCCTGCTTCTTTCCGATACGAAGAGAAATCAGAAATGTTCCACCATAAAAAGCAACAAGCAGTGAAACAATTACCAAGGTACTGAACTGGACCATGTCGGACCCCGTCACATGCCACATCCTTCGCACATAATCGGCAGAACAAAGCACAAAACCCCTGTTCAGGAGCTTTGCGCTTCGTTTCTGCACGCCCTAGGAGCGACCGTCATACCAACACCGGTCACATATTCAATTGACTAGCAACACGCACTTCGTCTTTTCGGAAACCCAACCTCCACAAAATAAATCTTCTGCGCAAGCTTTTGGCTCGACCACGCAATTCAACAACTGAGAATCGACCATAGCATGATGGCAATTTCGAACAAAAACTCCGATATTTTTCCACCCGAAAATATTCATGTTTCCGCCGCAGAAAAATCGTGCGCTTCCAGCGCATATAACAACTCCGCATCGATTGAAATCGATGCTCGATTCGATCGCGTACCTACATCGACAGGACCATCCTGGCAAACCGTCGGCCCCACTCGGGATCGGCGGAAACATGCTGGTCCAGCGGATTGGAGACAATCGCCCCGATCATTCGCAGGTACACGAGAGTGTCTCGCACCATCCACGTCCAATCGTCGTCCCCGAGTCGTGTTCCGTCTGTTGTCGACCAACCCAATGCCGTGAGGCCTTCGATCATCACTTCACTACGTTCGGACTCCGACAAGCCGGCAGCCAACGTAAGGAACAGAATTCGGCCGGCTTCCTGCGCCAACTCACCCTTTCCCAACGGCATGGCCGTCACGATGTGACGCCACAGCTCGCCTTCATATGCAAGCACTGACGCGCCGAGTCGAGTCAGAATCAATGTGCCTCGGCGTTTCCGGACAAATCTCAGTGTCTTTGCGGCTTCAACGAGTACTGCTAATTGCGAGTCACTCCCTGCCGTGACACCGATCCAGTCAGTGCCCCAATCGAGTTCGTCTCGGGCGGCCGCAACATGGTCCGAAGGAAGTGACCCGGATGCCGTCAAAACAATCCCACCACCTCGCGCGGAGTTCAGCAGCCACAGCAGTTGGCGGGTTGCGCCCTCACGCATCACCTCGAAGTAGTTGTCATATCCGCCACGAAGCTCCGCTTCGGCAACTGCGGCAAACAGTTTCGGCGCGGAATGAACCGACAAGCTGCGCAAGAACTTCTCGAACAGCGAGCTTCCCACAGGCGGTGACTTATGCAATGCCACTGCAATGGTGACCGCTGCATTGGACTCTGCGGGAACAAAACGTTCGGGATCGAACAGTCCATTACTCGCCTGCCCGTTCAAGAACTCGCGATACCCGATCGGACCGCCAGAATCCTCCGGCGGGCACGCCCTCGCACCGTCAAGACAAGATGGCTCAGAAATCGGCTGGTCTTCGACAATCTGCTCGAGAACCAACGTGTGACTCCACCTTGCGCGGGCGTTGTACTCATAACGGACGTACTCCCCTACCGCGGTAACTGCCTCGTCGATCCGGACTTCGTCCTCACCAAACTCGTCTTCCTGGTATCCGTCGCGCTCGATCACCTCTGGCGCGATATACCGATCTGGGCCATTGTCCGTTGAATGATGGACACTCACCCACTGATGAGCGTGTTGATCTCCCCACCCCATCACCGCCTGCACAATCGAATGAAGTTGGTCCAGTTCGATATTCGACGGAACCGAAAACCGTCTCCAAATAGGCGGCGTGATGCAATCGAGTTCGATCCGCATGACAAAGTTCGCCACCTCCGGCCGTCGACGCTGATTCCGCATCTGCCTCGGCGTAAGGACCTTCATCTGGCTTTGCGCCGCTCGATATGCAGCTACCAAATGCAGATGTGAAGCTCGCCGAACTCGCTGACCCGTCATGTATGGAGGCTAGATCTACCTACCGACAGCCGAGATACTCACTGCCACAAGGCTGCCCGATTTGCCGGGGCTCGCATCACGTCGCTGGTCGGCTGTTAAGTCCTGAACAGCGCGGACCTGCCCAGGCATCTTTAATCATCCACTGCGCGGACAATAGTGTGCGCCGATTACCGTAGACCTGACAGCTACCGCACGAAAACAGTGCCCAGCGCCTGCTCGGACTGGCACAGAACATGAGGATCCATGAGCGACCAAGACACGACCGCCGACCAGCCCCTCCACATCAACGGCGCAATTGCCTTGGTGACGGACGAGCGCGACGAATTGGTTCGCCTGTGCGTTCAAACTCTCGCCGAACTACTGGGCAGTGAGCCTGCCACCGATGACGACGGCGACATTGTCGTGCCGGTTCACGGGTTTGTCGTCTACGTAACTGTTGCGGATGACGGCCCTCAGATCAACGTCTGGTCCTCGGTCCTGACGGGCCTCGGCAATCCCTCGCACGCTGCGACTCGACTGATCGAACTCGCGCAGGAATGGCCGCGCCTGCGCTTCGCCTTCAGCGGCGACCACCTACTGGTCTCCACGATGCTCGACGCCGATCCCTTCGCTCCGCAGCATCTGCTGAACCTGATCGACGAGGTTCACGACTTCACTCACGAACTCGACGACGATTTCGCTGAATCCTTCGGCGGAGCCCTCGACTGCGACGCCGATGACGACAGCTACGCCGGAGACTGCAATCCAGGCGGTTGCGGCGGTGACTGTGACTGTGCGTGCGGCGATGAAGCAGACGGCGAGCTCAGCATCAGGGCGGTCACCTCGACGCCCAGCAAGTAAGCAATACCTCACGGCTAGTTTTGCGTGCGTGCATCTCTGCGATTGCAGAGATTCGCGCACGCTTACGTTTGTCGTCGCTCCACGGGACGACCGAAAGCGACCGAATGAAAATCGACTGCGCGGCAGGAACGACGACGGAAAGATCGTCACTGCCGGTTTCGCGACTGTGCAGCGCAATGACCTTCGGCCTGGCAGCGAACTCATCCAACAGACCACGACGGGTTGGCCTGCTATTCCTTTGTGCGGCTTGGCCGATCGCTCATATCAGTCGCCGATTTAGACGCCGAACGCGCCTGAATCGCGAAAAACATTCGCCTACAGCTACTTTCGTCGGCGTAATTCAACGACGCAACGCCCCCTAGATGTCGCAGTACCAACCAGACGACTGGGATTGCGGGCGAGGCCGCCCCAAGATCAGCCTGAGTACGGCTCGCACGCAGGTCCGGTGATGTAGCCCTGCTCGCAGCCGTGCTGCGTTTGGATATCACCGCTGGTCGGCTCTTTGCCACACTTAACACCGCAGCGTTCGTATCCGTTTACGACACCATCACCGTTCCGGTCTTCGTCAGGGTCATATGGGTAACCACCTCCGGGATTCGTGTTCGCCTCCGCACGCATCTCCGCACAGGCCGGATCGGTCGTGGAGTACGAGCCATCGGTGTACACCGCAGTTCCCGGGTAATCGCAGTACCGTAGAACCCTTTCCGAAGCTTGTGTAGTTGCCGGAGGCACATAGGTGTCGCAGGATGCCTCGTAGCCAGTGGTGTTATCGGAGTACAACACGGTACCTGACTGGTAGAGGGAGAGATCACCGCATACGAAGGTGATCGGCGCGACCTCGGGTGTGCTACGTGGGGGAGGTACTACGGACTCAGTTGCCGCGACGGCTGTTGACGATGAGCTTGATGGGGTTGTCGACGGCAAGTCTGTGCCTGGGCCGCCGCAAGCAGAAAGACTGAACGACGAGAGCAATGCGCCAACAGCGAGGATAAGCGCTCTCTTCATGTCAGTCTCCTGTGCGTTCCCGCACGCTGTTGTGTCGAACGAGCGACTCCGGCGATCATCGCCGTTAGCATTCTCCGCATCGTGCCGCCTTCACGCGGTAGCGATTCGGCTCACATTGATAATCGGCAGACGAGAAAACTCGTTACGGAGTTGCGAGTTCTCTCGCCTGTGATCGACAACATCGCGCCAGCACCGAGCCCCCGAACGACCGCCCGAACGAGAAGTTGAGCGCAGCCAGCTTTCCCGCTTCGGATTCGGCGTTCACCAGTTTTCGGTAGCACTCCTTTGTGTTGGCGGCACTCGTGACAGTGGTCGGCGTATCGACTAGTTCCGACGCTGATTGACCGATCGAGAGCCTTGACAGGAGGAAGCGAGTTGCGCGTTACTGCGTATCCGTACTGACCAATGGCCCAGTGCGCTTCATTGATCTTTGCGCAGACCGACACTGGCTCCGCAACCTGTCCGCCGGTAATCGAAGCAAGAGTGTGGTCAATTCCGTATCACTAGTAAGTGAGGCAAGTACCTTCGCGACTTAAATGACGTTCACCAGCCACTGAAACGCGTTACGTCAGCGCTGTGAAGTCGACGAGTTCCTTTTCAATGTCAGCTAAGGGCTTCTCTCCAGTTGCTGCTTCGATGGCTCGCGGCGCCAATCCTCGATCGAGCATGAATGCCATCAGTTTCGTGATTGTCGACTTGGCTGCCTGCAGCTGAGTCAACTGCCCCGACTTCGGATCGCTGAACGCCGTCAGGCGGTTGATTCGGGCGGAGAGTTTCGTCTCCACATCCGCCAACTGGTACCAGAGCGCTTCGTCATGAGGAAGGCCGAGCATCTTGCGTGCATGCTCGGTCGATACCCGCAGGATCAACGTTGTCGAATCCGTGATCGGCTGATCGGGGGCACCGCCGCCTACCGCCGCGCCCGCGGCCACCGCCGCGCCCGCTCCGGCCAAACCACCAAGCATTCCGAGACCACCGATCATCCCTCCCGGCCCGAATGCTGCAAGCCCGCCGACGATAGCGGCGCCACCTGCCGCGGCAGCCGGCGCTGCGAGCATAAGCCCGACAGGTCCGGCCGCGACCAAGGCGAGACCGACTGCGGCTGTAATTACCCTGCCCCAGGGGACGCCACCGCGACTGTCCAAGCATTTCTGGACGTCTTCGAGGGCGGTGCTCACTGTCTTTCCGAGCTGACGCACGAACCCCAATTCGACGGCGATGTCGGCGAGTGCGTCGCGGGGGGCGTTGCCAATTTCGAGTTCATACGGATCGATGATGTTCGTCAGCGCGAGCACCACCAACTCGCCGACCACTTCGTGGATCTCCCATCGATGCGGAATCATCGGCAATTGACCATTGCTCAGTTGCTGTAGTTCGACTGCGACGGGCTGTCCACTCACTGACGCGGCCTGCTCTATTTGAGCGACGATGTTGTCCTGGACGATGTCGAGTGCATGTCGGTAGCGTTCGGCCAGCGCTTTGTCTTTGAGGTTGCGGTGGACCGCATGCGCGTAGTGCAGCATCAACAACACCGAGGCCTCGTTGTCATTGAGACGAACCGCGATATCCGATGTGCGGATGGCGATTTCCTTCGAGGGGTACAGAAGATCTGCAACCAGCATGGCGAGGGCGCGATGTCCGAGATACGCCCCAGAGGCATGGGATGCGCCGTTGTCGATGACGAAATCCTGGGCGCCGGGAAAGGTGGTCGCCAGCCCCCTGCCGCCGGTGACGACGTCGCCGACATCGAGGAAGTTCGACCAGTCATCGACCCGGCCGTACGGAAACTTCTTGAGCAATCGCTCGCTGCTGTCGTGAACGGCCTGCACATTCGCCGGGCTACCGATGGTGATGAACCTGCGGACATGGACATTTTCAGGAAGGTGGTCGAGAAGATCGATCGCGATGACGCTGCCCAGGCTGTGGCCGATCAGAATGATCTCGCCAGAGGTGGGCAGATGGTCAAGGATGTGCCGCAGGATCGCTCCGCGGACCGGTTCCTCCCGAACGTACTTGCGTACTTGCTGCAGATCCAAGAGTGATAGCGATCCGATCGCGGCCTGCTGCAGTGGAGCGAGAACCTGCCCGGGCACACGATGGAAACCGAAGGTACGGACCCCGCCCTCGAGACCCAGAATCCGCTGGACTCTCGCCTGGCGCCGCTCAAAGCCGCGGCGACTGGCCGAGTCGTCGCGCGGTTTGTACGTCACCGGGGGCAGCTTCGCACCAATACCGTTTGTTGTGAGGAACGAACTGTAGTGAGGTGCGATGACCATATCCCGATTGACCGCGCCGAAACCGGCCTGTTCGAGACCGCGGTCGAGACCTTCGAGCCAACTCGATTTCGGATCGCCGTCACCGATTCCGTGCAGAAATACAATCTTCACAACCATGTCCCTCTCGAAGGTCGAACCCTGGTATCACCTAAACCACTACTGTTGTTCGCTACAAAGATTCGAAAAAGATGAGCACCGCCGAAAATCTCGAACGGATTCTCTGCGCTAACTTCGCAATACCGTACAGAGGAGGACCGACACCTCCGCGACCAGCTTGCCAAATTTCGTTCGCGACCACAGCATTAGGTCAGCCAATTATCGAGATCGGCTTCGCTCGAATGGGGTCCTCGCGATTATTTGCGGGTATGTCGCGGTATTCGTCATGCGGCTACGTCAACGATCAAGTAATCGGGGATCGCAAACCATCCACAAGCATAAACTGTGACAATGGGTCGGATCGTGCGATCCGAACCTGAACATTCCCGAACGTATATGTGACAGCGCCCGATGCGGCGGATCTGAAGGCCGATGCAGAAAATCCGTACTGAATCTCGGGCACCCCTTGAGATCTGCGACGGCGAATTCCATACCGGCTGGTTATATCCGGCTCGCGGTGCCACTGGAAGTAACCGGGTAATCAACTCGATGCAACGTGACCGCTCCGGAACTGCTCTCAGCTTGCTCACCAAGACCCACCGGCACCTGCCTGGTTGTCGCTTTGAGAGCCGAGGTTTCGGTGTACTTGAAGGCTCCGCAGTTGTCATCGTTGTCGTAACTTCAGTCGACGCGTTGTCAGTGTATGAGCCACGCTGTCAACGCCAGGGCCTCGACGCTGAGCGTCGCAGCCGGCTATTTTCGCATGGCGGTATATCGGCGAGCTCCGAGTCGTTTCGGCTGGCCCGCACTCGCCGCAATGCGGCTGGATCTCACTTCACTTTTCAGAGAACGAAATCGAGGTCAGTCGCCCACCTCGACACCGTAACCGGGACAGCAATAGCGCCAAGTCCGTGGTTATGCCCCTGACCTGCCGCCCGACGGCGCCAAACATCTGCGCGGCGGATAGATCGGCAAGAACCATCGTTCGTTCGACAGTCCAAGGCCGAGTACAGAAATGGCAAGTTTTCCGTCAGGACCCTAAACCGACTGAGACTGCTCCTAAGTCGCCGAAAGAATTGTCGCCATCGACTGCTGCTGCGGGGACAGCAAGTTGGCGACCCGCAGGTAGAGCATCGAAATCTACGCGGACACTCGGCCCACTATCACTCGCACTGCCGACGGAGAGCTTGACTGCGCCGTCCTCATCCACGGTGTTGCTGTAGAAGACAGAATCCTGATCCGAAGCGGCTTTACTGCCTCCGCCCGGGAGGAAGACGACCATATGCCGCGCAAACTGAAGCACAAATGGCACAACCGAAATCTGACGGCTCAGGCGACGGCGGTAAAACCCTTCGCCCGATCTTTGTCGACCGACGTCCACAGTGTCGTCGACAGTTCGGCCTTCACCAGCGGGATAACCTCTTCCGCAAATCGGCGCAGGGTGTCCTTCTGCTGCTCGAAGTCGAGCACGTGATTGACCGACACCGATTGGAAATCGTGGCCGTAGCTCTCGTGATAATCGAGGATCTTCTCGGCGACTCGCTCCGAAGACCCGACCAATGCCGGCCCACGGTCGACGGCTTCCTCGATGGTCCGGAAGCTTGTCGCCTTTCCGACTGCTTTGGGATCGTGCTTGCGTTTGTCGGCCTGCGCAACGGCGCCTTCGTAGATCGGACGGAACTCTTCGATGGCCTGCTCGGTCGTGTCGGCGAGGAACAATCCGCCCGAACCCGAACCGACATACGCCTTGGCCGGGTCATGTCCGTACGCCAGGTACTGCTCGCGGTAGTGGTCGATCAGCACTTTGTAATTCTCACGAGGCTGGAAGGCGTTGGCGGTGACGATGGGGTCACCCCACTTCGCCGCGAGTTCGACGGCCTCGAACGAGGTAGCCGATCCGTGCCAGATACGGAACGGGCCGTCGAAAGGACGCGGTAGCGTCGTCGCGTCCTCGAGCGAAGGCCGGTGCGTTCCCACCCACTTGACGTTTTCCTCGCTGATCAGCAGTTTGAGGAGTTCGTAGTTCTCGGTGAGGTACTCGTACTGCTTGGCGATGTCCAGACCGAGGAGCGGGTATTGAAGAACCTCGTTGCCCTTGCCGATCACGATCTCGAGGCGTCCCCGGCTGAGTTGATCGATGGTTCCGAAATCTTCGGCGACTCGGATCGGGTCGAGTAGCGAAAGGACCGTGACACCCGTCGAGAGCAGGATTCTGTCCGTGGCCTGCGCAATCGCCCCCAAAACGACGGTTGGCGCCGACGAAAGAACCGGCCCGGCATGGCGCTCACCCACCGAGAACGAATCGATACCCAGTTCTTCGGCGAGAACCGCCAGTTCGACGACGCGGTTGAGCCGATCGGACGGGGCAACTTCCTCGCCGGTCACTGGATGGGGTGGGTTGAAAATGATGTCCAGAACCTGAAAACGCATGACCCGTCTTTCTCGATAACCGCACAGCGCGCCTGTCCCTCGGAGGCTAGTGCGCGACTCGTCGACGGATCCGCCATCCGAGGACGCCCCTGACACGGCGAAATTACGAAAAACCCTATTCGACAACTACTTTCGACTCAATGGCATCATTCGGTCGATAAAACTCTCCCCGATCCGAAGTCGACCGAAAACATGCCGCACTCCCGCCAGGCAGGACCTGTGTCACCAACCAAACGAGCGCACGGTAAACATGAAGTACTAAGAGTGCGTTCCCTTATCGTTAAGAGGTACTTGATATGAACGGTGCGGCAGCCATCGGTGATGGCATATTTCAGATTCCTGTCCCGATCACGGACAACCCGCTCGGGCACACGCTCGTCTACGCCATGGAATCCCCCGGCGGACTGATCTTGGTCGACGCTGGCTGGGGTGACGACAATGGCTGGCAGGGCCTCAACGCGGGGCTCGCCGAGATCGGACATTCGGTGACCGACATCGAGGGCGTTGTGGTCACGCACTTCCATCCGGACCACACCGGACTGTGCGGACGGGTCCGCGAGGCATCCGGCGCCTGGATCGCCATGCACGAGGACGACCACTACCTGTTCGATCAGATGTCGACTGCGCGTAACGACGAGTGGATGGCATATCAGCTCGAGAACATGGAACGCGCTGGAGCACCCGCAGCCGACCGTGATGCCTTCCGCCTGGCTGCCGCGGGTGAGTCTCCGGTGGGCCCCGAGTCGGCTCCCGACCGCCTTCTCGCGGACGACGAGATCATCGCACTCACCGGCCGAGGCCTCCGCGTTGTCTACACCCCCGGCCACACGCCTGGTCACGTCTGCTTCTACCTCGACGACGCCGACGTCATGTTCACCGGCGACCACGTCCTGCAGAAGACGACACCCCACGTCGGCAACTTCGTGTACCCCCTCGACGAGCGAGACGCCCTCGCCGACTTCCTCCACTCGCTCGCACGCGTGCAGAACATGAACATCACCCGCGGTCTCGGCGCTCACGGCATTCCGATCGACGACGTCGGTGGCCGCGCCGGCGAGCTGATCGAGCATCACCAGGAGCGACTCGATCACCTGCTGCAAGAGTTCGCCGACGACAAGCTCACCGTGTGGGACGTCGCGGCAAAGATGAAGTGGTACAAGCCGTGGGCCGAGATCTCCCCGATGGGAAAGACGATGGCGTTGTCCGAGGGCGCAGCTCACCTTCGCCATCTGGTTGCCCGAGATCAGGTCTCTCAGGTTCCCGGCTCCGAGCCCGCGCTCTTCGCTCGCTCCGTCTGAAAGATCAGGGCCGACAAGCACTCCGCTCGTCGGCCCTGATCTCTATTCCGCTTCGGCCTGATCGACTATTCGGGTCGACGCCGATCGCGGCACCACCACCACCGGAACCGGTGAGTACCGCACGATCTTCGCCGCCCGACTGCCGAGGAAGACCCGGGCCAGTGGACCTGCCTTGCTCGAGCCGACAGTCAGAACGTCACCTCGATCCCACTCGACGCCCTCGAGCGCCTCGGCCCAGTTACGACCATGGCTGATAACCGATTCCATGACGTCGGGAATTTCGGGCAGTGCACGCACGCGCTCGAAGGCAGCATTGGTCTCGCGCTCGACCACCTCGGCCCACTCGGAGATGACCGGTGAATCCCCCTCGGTCCCGAGCGTTGTCGTGTACTGCGCGTTCGCACGAACTGCAAACGCCGCCAGTCTGAGTCCGGCATCGACACGCGCAGCCACAGTCGCGGCGGCGAGCACCAGATCGTCTTGATCGGGTGTGCCCGAGTATGCGGCGGTGACGCGGCGAACCACCTCACCGGGCTTGGTTCGAAATCCCCTCGGCGCCAGGGCGACCGGAACGTCGGAGCTGTGCAGCAAGCGTGAGGTGACACTGCCGAGAGCCACGTGACCGAACACCCCGGCCGTAGACGAATCCAGGACGATCATCTTGGCTTCGTGCTCGTGAACAAGATCGAGCAGGCCACTCGACGTCGACTGAGCCTCATGCACGACATAGGTCACATCGACGTCGGAGGGCATGTCTGCCCGCGCTTTCGCCAGCGCCGCTTCGGCTTCGGCTCGCAACTGCTGGTGGTATTCGGCGTCGACCCGCGCCATTCCGGGCGGTGGCGGCGAGGGAATCACCGCGCAGACCACCAACGGTTCACCGGACGAGCGCGCCAACAGCGTTGCCAGATGGACGGTTCCGGAGCTGTCACCGTCGGGTGCGTATCCCGCGAGCAGCGTCATGACTCGGACTCCGATCCCAATTCGGCGCGGTTCTTCGCACCGAGGCGCGAGTGCTTCATACCGTAGGCGAAGTACCAGATGATCGCGACGGTCACCCAGACGAGGAATACGTAGATCGTGACGGTTCGGAGGTCCTTGATGATCCACAGGCAGCCCAGGATCGAGAGGATCGGCGTCACCGGATAGCCGGGAACTTTGAAGCTGCGCGGCAGGTCCGGGTCACTGCGCCGCAGGATGATGACCCCGATCGAGACCACGAGGAAGGCCACCAGGGTTCCGATGCTGGTCATTTCGGCGAGGAAGTTGATCGGAATGAAACCGGCCAGAATGCTGATGACGACGCAGACGATAATGGTGTTGGGCACCGGCGTCAGAGTCCGCGGGTTCACCTTGTGGAAGATCGACGGAATCATGCCGTCGCGTGACATCGCGAACAGAATGCGGGTCTGACCGTAGATGACCACGAGCGTGACGCTGCAGATCGAGATCACCGCACCGGCGGCCAGAAGTGTTCCCGGCCAGGTAGATCCGGTCACCTGTTCGAGGATGGCGGACAGCCCGGCTTCCTGACCTTCGAACGATGCGGAATCCTGTGCACCGATCGCCACGGCGACAACGGCGATGTAGATCGCGGTGACAGACACGAGCGCAATGAGGATCGCGAGAGGGAGATTGCGACGAGGGTTCTTCACTTCTTCGCCGGCGGTGGACACAGCGTCGAGGCCGATGTACGAGAAGAAGATGATTCCGGCGGCGGACATGACGCCACTGAATCCGAACGGTGCGAAGTCGGCGAAGTGATTGCTGTTCCATCCGGCGATGCCGACCACGATGAAGAGCAGCAGAATTGCGAGTTTGATCGAGACCATGATGGCGTTGGCCTTGGCCGATTCACTGGCGCCGCGAATGAGCAGAACACCGCACAGGCACACCAGGATCACTGCGGGCAGATTCATGATGCCGCCCTGCTCCGGCGCTTGTGACAGCGCGTCGGGGATCTGGAACCCGAAGAGGTTGCCAAGTAGCTGGTTCAAGTATTGCGACCATCCGACGGACACCGCCGCGGCCGAGACTCCGTACTCGAGAAGCAGACACGCGCCGACGGCCATGGCCGGAAGCTCTCCGAGCGTCGCGTAAGCGTAGGAATACGACGAGCCCGACGCCGGGACAGCTGCGGCCAACTCCGCGTAACAAATCGCCGTGAGTCCCGCGACGACACCGGCAACAACGAAGGAGATGATCACTGCCGGACCCGCAACCGGGACTGCCTGCGAGAGGACGAAGAAGATGCCGGTGCCGATCGTGGCGCCGATGCCGAACATGGACAACTGCGCCAAACCGATACTTCGGGTCAGCTCGCCGCCGTTGGTATCTGCGCCGGTCTCCTGGTCTATCTGCAAAGCCGGCTTGCGCCGAAGTACGTGTTTGACGAGAGTAGCCATCGACGCTCCTCTAGAGTGCCTGGTAGGAAACTGTTGTATCCTCATACTGCACGTAAGTGTCCTGCGACACAACAGTTGGAGCAAAGTTGCCCAGCTCACGCCAACCGTCCGGTCTGGAATGTCCGGATCGTGAACCGCCTCCGGAGAAAACAGGGAGATCATGACCGGACCGACCATCACCGTCGACCTGCGTCGTATCGAACAGAATGCGCGCGTCCTCGTCGAAGCGTCCAATGCCAAGGGTATTGAGGTGGCGGGCGTCAGCAAATCTACATGTGGCTCCCCCAAGGTGGCGCGAGCAATGGTCCGCGGCGGCGTCGCACAGATCGCCGACTCCCGCCTGGACAACCTGGCCCGCATTCGCCGCGACGGCATCACCGTTCCCCTGATGCTGATCCGCGCACCGTCGCTCAACGAGATCGACGACACGATCCGCTACGCGGACATCAGCCTCAATTCCGAGTTGACGACGATTGTTGCTCTGGGCAGAGCAGCACGGACGCGAGGAGTCGTCCACGACATCGTGCTGATGATCGACCTCGGAGATCTCCGCGAAGGAATCCTGCCGGCGGAGGCGTTGGACGTAGTCGCTGAAATCCTTCCCATCGAGGGCATCAGACTGATCGGAATGGGCGCGAACCTCGCGTGCGTCGGTGGCATCCAGCCGACCGTCGACAACCTGTCGAATCTGGTCTACCTAGCCGACGAAATCACGAAGCGGTTCTCGATCGAACTGCCGATCGTTTCCGGCGGCAATACGTTCTCGCTGCCACTACTCGAGACGGGCACGATGCCCGAGGGGATCAACCATCTGCGTTTGGGCGCCAGCATTGTTCTGGCCGAATCACCTACTCCCCCCGGACTGTACGAACTGCTGAACAGTGATGCCTTCACTCTCACCGCGGACATCATCGAGGCCAAGGTCAAGCCGTCGCGGCCGTATGGAGTCTCAGGGGAAGACGCGTTCGGCCGACGCCCCGTCTTCGACAACGAGGACAAGCCGAGTCGACGCCTGATCTTGTCCATCGGCCGCGAAGACATCTCGCCGGAAGGCTTGACCCCGATCGATCCGCGTCTGAAGGTGATCAGCGCCAGTAGCGATCACCTCCTCGTCGACGCCGGAGAAACAGGTGACGAATACCGACTGGGTGGCACGGTCGACTTCACGATCGATTACGGCGCGCTCTTGATGGCGATGACATCGCCCTACGTCGAAAAGCGCTACGTCCTGGGCACCGAACCGATCGATGCCAATGCGACCGTCGAATTGATCGACCTCGAAACTACCGGGCTGGCAAGCCATCTCCTCGATCACGGTCTACGCGAGGACATGTCCGGAATCGGTTTCAACTGCATTCAAGCCGAGAACGCCGCCGCGGATCTCACAACGCTGCCGCTGTGGCTCACTACCGAGGCCTGGCAGAACACCAGAATTCCGATTGCCACCGAACCCGGAACCGATTTGGGTGCAATCATTTTCGCCTCCCACGGCGATATCGAACAACTGCTGTCGTCGGCGGCGGATCTGCACGGCCCCAGTTTGGAGAACACCGTCTTGGTGGGCGTCAAGAACGCCACGGTCGATCACAAGCGCGCACTCGACGAGTACGGGGTATTGCTGGTGACGATCGACGAGATCGATCGCCATGGCATGGCGGCCTTGATGCCTCGCGTTCTCGCCGCGGCGGGACAGGGTGTGAACGGCGTCCACGTCCACTTCGACATGGACATCATCGACGGGCGTGTTCTCGGCGTCGACGACACGACACATCTGGGCGGCCTCACATTCCGAGAAGCGCACCTCGCCGCCGAATTCATCAGCGAGACCGGCCTGACGAGATCGATTTCGATCGGCAGCGTTGCGGGAGCGGATTCCGATCCTCTCGGCCGTCAGGCGACCTTCGTCGACGGACTGGTTGCATCGCTGCTCGGGCGCAAGGTGGTCAAAGCCTGACGTTGTCGGCAGCCCTTGCGAGAATCGTTCGATGATCACGCGGAGCTCCGGTCAGCACGTATTCATCGCACTCGGCACGCCGTGGCTCGATGCCGTGGTCGCGTTTCTCGAACCCCGTGCCCGTGTCGATCCCTGGATCATGCGCGGAAAGATGGCCATCGGCGACCTGCTGATCACTGTTCTCGACACCACTCCTCGCACGCTGCTCTGCATCGAGACCGTGGCTGCGCCGTTCGACGGCACGTCGCCGATTGAAGTCGATGAACGCCCGTACGAACTCCACGGTTTGCCCACCGTTCCCGAACTCGAACAACGATGGTCCATCACGTTTCCCACGGACCCGGGGCCGGTCGACGACGCACTGGCGAACCGGATTCTCACGGCCGGCCAGTCACACTATGCGCACTACTTCGGCGACATCGACACGCTGGATCCGACGTCCACAGCTGCCCACGCCCGAACGTTGATGAACGAGCGGGGAAACTGCACAGGTTGCCGCTCACCGCTGCCGTTGCGAATGTTCAACAGCGGTGATCGCCTTCACTTTCATTCCGCATCACGGATCTTCAGGCAGGCTGAACCTGGTGACGACTACCCAGCCGTCCTGTGCCGCAAGTGCACCGGAAGGATGGCCACGTCTGGGCACACCAACTTCATCGACTACATGCTGGCGAAAAATCCACCGTGCCCACACTGCGGTGCACACAGAACCGCTCAGTGTGCCCCGGGGATGCCGGTCCATCCGTTCGATCACCTACCGTGGCTCGCCGCAACTGGCTGCGTCGTGGGACCGGACACCCCGGAATGGACGTGCCGAGCGTGCAGTCACTCATGGGGACAGATGTTCCCGCCGGATCACCCGCAGCACGACTGATCAGTTCGCGGCGAAGCCGGGAAGCCGATCGATGTCCGCGATGATCGAATACTCCGCGGCGTCACCCTGGAGGATTCGACTCTGCTCGCCGTGGACGTCGACGGGGACGTCGCCGGCCAATGTCACTCGGTGCACACTGCGCGCCTGAGTCCCGTAGTCGGCGATACCGTAATGCTGAGTCGCCTGGTTGTCCCAGATCGCCAGGTCGCCGGCCGACCAGTCCCATCGAACAGTGTTTTCCAACTTGATGATTCGTGCCTGCAGGATCTGGTAAAGAGCTACCGACTCCGACGGCTTCAGTCCGACGAACTCCTTGACGAAGTGACCGAGAAGCAGAGTCTTCTCCCCTGTCGCAGGATGGACCCGAACCACCGGATGCTCCGTCTCGTAGATTTCGCGGGTGAATTCGGAGTAGTTCGTCACGCGCTGAGCGTCGCCTTGCTTCACCTTGTCGATAATCTCGGCGTAGTCGTAGGCATTGGTGTGGACAGCGCGCAGATTCTCGACCAATACCTTGAGCGAATGCGGCAGTTGGTTGTACGCAGCCGTGGTAGACGCCCACGTGGTGGCTCCGCCGTACTCGGGAATTGTGGTCGCGCGCAGGATCGATGCCTTCGGGATGCGATCGATGAAAGTGACGTCGGTGTGCCAGCTGCTGGCAGCGCCGTCGAGCACCAACAGCTTGTTGTCCTTGGACTTGAGAGTGGGATGCGTGGTGGTCTGGCTGCCGAGGGTTCCGGCGAATTCGTACTGCGACGTGTCGTCGAGATGCTGCTGCCCACGGAAGAACACAACCTTGTGCGCTGCCAGCGCATAGTTGATCGCGTAGGCGGTCTCTTCGGACAGATCCCCAGAGAGGTGTACGCCGTCGATGCGGGCGCCGATCAGCTCACCGACCTTGTGGACAGTGATTCCGCCGGCAGCGTAGATCTGCTCCGGGGTCTGAGTGACGCGTTCGAGTTCGGTGATGGACATGTCAAGCTCCTATGAGTCTGCAAAAGGTTGAGTGGTGGTAATGCTGTTCGATGTCGAGACGGGTCAAACGGCAACAGTCAGGTCGGGAACCAGTGATTCCCGTTCCCGCCCGGCGCGCTGACGACGCGGATCTGGAACGGGCACCGCGGCAACCAACTGTTGTGTGTAGTCCTGCCGTGGCGAGCTGAATACCTCTGCAGCGGGGCCCTCTTCGACCAACTCCCCGCTGCGAAGTACCGCTACCCGGTCGGCTACCTGATTGACGACTGCAAGATCGTGGCTGATGAACAGACATGCGAAGTTGTATTCCTCCCTGAGATCGGCAAAGAGTGAAAGAACATCGGCTTGGACGGAAACATCCAGAGCGCTGGTCGGCTCATCGGCCACCAGCAGTCTCGGTCCGAGGGCAAGTGCTCGGGCCAGCGCAACACGCTGGCGTTGACCACCGGAAAGTTCTCCTGGTGCCCGGTGAGCAAAAGACTTCGGTAGGCGAACTGATTCGAGTAACTCCCCCACCCGGTTTCGCAGCAGTGCTCCGGTGGCAAAGCGATGGACTTCGAGTGGCTCGCCGACGCTTTGTCCGACCGTCCGACGCGGATCGAGAGATGCCGCAGGGTCCTGATGAATCAAGGCCATTCCCTTGCGGAGGCCCCGAAGATTCGCGGCGGAGATCTTTCCGAGATCGGTTCCGTCGAAAGCAACGATGCCACTACTGGCCCTGATAACACCGAGCGCGGCCCGGCCGAGAGTTGTCTTCCCTGATCCCGATTCACCGACCAGTCCGACAACCTCGCCGGCCTGAACCGTCAGGCTCACCTGATCGACCGCACGAAACTCTCTGTTGCCCAGCCTCGCCGGGTACACAATGGAGGCCGCGTCGAACCGCAGGATCGGCGGGACTAGCGCGTCGCCTTCGCTATCGATCAGAGCAACCACAGGCTTCGGCTGGTCGGCCTCCGGCAGACGTGGCACGGCCGCAAGCAAAGCCTTTGTGTACGACTCACGCGGCGTCGCAAAGAGATCGAAGACGGACTGCTGCTCGACGACCCTGCCCGATCGCATCACCAGCACGCGATCTGCGATGTCCGCAACGACACCCATGTTGTGTGTGATGAGCAGTATTGCAGTGCCCGAACGATCACGCAGATTACGCAGGAGTTGCAGAATCTCGGCCTGCACGGTGACGTCGAGCGCAGTAGTCGGTTCGTCGGCGACGAGTAAATCAGGAGAACCCGACAACGCCAGCGCGATGACAACCCGCTGCTTCTGTCCACCCGAGAGTTGATGCGGATACCAGTCGACCCGACGCTCCGGTTCCGGAATCTCCACCATCCGTAGAAGATCGATTGCGCGAACTCTGGCGTCGGCACGCGAGATCTTACCGTGTGCCCGCAGCGCCTGCGCGATCTGCCAACCCACCTTCTGCACTGGATTCAGTGCAGTCTGAGGCTCCTGGAAAACCATCGCGGCCCGAGTCCCCCGCAATTGATTGAGCGTCGCCTCGTCGGCACCGAGCACCTGCTTGCCACCGAGTTGGATCAACCCGCGGGCCTGCGCGCCGTCCGGTAACAACCCGAGAACAGCGCGTGCGGTCAACGACTTACCGGATCCGGACTCGCCGACCAACGCCAATATCTCACCGAAACCCAATTCGAGGTTGACGTGGTCGACCACAGTTGTCGACGAGCCAACGGAACCGTCGGCATCGAACTCGATCACCAGATCCCGGATGGCGAGAACTGCCTGTGCGGGTGTTGCATTCATGACTACGTCCTTGAAGTGGTGGTGGCGGTGGCGATTTCAGATTCGGTGGGCCTTGCCCAGTCCCTGGGCGATCAGCAGGAAGCTCAGGACCAGCGCCGAGACGATCACCAACGGTCCGATCGCGTAGGCCGGATTGGCATCGAGGTTCGGAATGGCGCCCGCGACGATCGAACCGAGAGACGGATCCGGCGGGCGCACGCCGATTCCGAGAAAGCTCATCGCACTTTCGGCGAACACCGCAACCGACATGGAGAGCGCAATCTGCACACCCAGCGGTTCTACGGCGTTGGGCAGCACATGCTTACGCAGTACCCACCACCGCCCCGCACCGATTACCTCGGCCGACTCCACGAACGGGAGTTCGCGCACCTTCAACACCGTCGTTCGCACCAGGCGCCCGAACAAGGGTATTTCAGCAGCCACGATCACCGCGATCACCGGCGCTACTCCTGGCCCCGTGATCGCGACCAACGTGATCGCCAGAATCAGCAGCGGGAAGGCAAGAATCACATCGAAGATCCGCTGTGCGATGACATCTGCCACCGAATTGATACTCGACACCAGGCCTGCGAGTGAACCGATGATCGCACCCACTGGCACCGCGACGAGCACGATTACGAGGTTGATCCGGATTCCGTGGAGCGAACGAGCGAAGACGTCGCGGTTGACCTGATCTGTTCCGAACCAGTGCTGTGCACTGGCCCCCAGCAGATTTGCACCCTCGATCTGCTCGTTGGGCCCGTAGTGGGTCAACAGTGGAGCAGCAATTCCCGCTACTGCGATGACCAACAGGATCAACACACCCGCCAGCCCCTGACCGTGCGTCAGAGCAGCGCCCACAGGACGAGATCGCCAAACCCTTTCGTCAACAGACTGATCGGCCACCGTCATTGCTGCCCTCCGATTCGGATGCGTGGGTCGAGGTAGGCATGCACGATGTCGGTCAGAAGTTGGATCAGAACGAAGATCGTGACCGACAGCAGGAGCAGCACCTGCACCACCGGGTAATCCCGCCGACCGATTCCCTGCTCGATCAATTGGCCGATGCCAGGCCAGGCAAAGATCGCCTCAACCAGTACGGCTCCGCCGAGAAGGTGCCCGGTCTGAATTCCGAGCACGGTGAGCATGGTTGGCAGTGCATTGCGTAATGCACTGCGTGTAACCAAGTTCCACCGTGGCACACCGGCTGCGCGAGCGGTGATCACGTACTGCTGCGCCATCTCGGTGCGCAGCGCTTCGGACAGGAACCTGGTGAGAGCGGCCGCGACAGGAAGTGCGAGGCACAGTGACGGCAGCAACAGGTACTGGAACGTGATGTCGGGACGAGCGAGATACCCACCTGGTGGAACACCACCGGATGGCAGAACCGGAATCAGCACCGCGAAGACGAGAACCAGAAGGACACCGGTCACGAAGTTGGGCAGAGCAACCGAGAGAGTGTTCAGAAGGTTCACCACCGAGGTCAGCCATTTCTTCGGCCACACCACCACCGCAACACTGAGCACCAGACTCAACACGACGGCCAGCAGCAACGCACTTCCCGCCAGAACTGCGGTGTTCCCCAACCCCGCCAGCACCAGATCGGAAATCTGGCCGCCGAGAACGAACGAACGCCCGAGATCCAATATCAGTACGTCGCCGATCCAGGTCAGGTACTGCGCGGGAATCGACTTGTCGAGACCGAGCGAATGACGAATGGCTGCAATCGCTTCCGGAGTTGCATCGGGGCCGGCGAGAGCCAACGCGGGGTCGCCAGGCACCAGACGCATCACCGAGAAGATCAATATCGACGCGAGGAAGAGAACCACCACCGCCGACGGTAGTCGCCCCGCAATGTAACGAATCATCGAATCCCCTACGCCAGGAATGTGTTGGCGAATTGTGGCTGGCGACCCTTTGTCCAGGCCAGACCACGAACGGTCTCGGCCGCCGATACCTGCGGCACGACAACACCGATCTCGATCAAGAACAACTCGTTCAACAGTTGCGTGCCCAATTCGGCATACAGTTTCTTTGCCTCATCGCTCGAACCGTCGGGAACCTGCCACGCACCCTCCGCTGCGGCGGAATACGCCGGCGAACTGAACTTCGAGGCATTGTGTGCAGCGTTGAACGGGTAGGCGCTGACCGTCAGGGTTGACGGAACATATTGCGCAAAAGTGTGATTGGTCAGCCAAAGTCCTTTGAACTCAGCGCCGATCAACTGCTTGACGAAGATGGATGCCTCGACAGGGTCCAACTCGACGCGGATCCCTGCCTCGGCGAGATTGGCCTGCACGATCTGCGCGGCGGCTTCGAAATCCGGGCTCGCTCCTGTGTAGGTCAACGGAATGGTCGGCAGTGCGCCCAGATCGCCGACCAGGGCGCGCGCCTTGCCGACATCGCGGGTGTAGGTCGCGTTCTTGGCAGCGTCGTAGGCGGGCGACGACTTCGGCCACGGCAGATTGGCCGCATACCCGGTATCGCGATACACCTCACTCATGATGCGATCACGATCGATCGCGTAGGCCAACGCCTTTCGTGCCCGCACATCGGTCAGACCGTCGGCGGTGACGTTTGCGCCCAGGTATATCTGTAATTCCGCACCCTCGATCGAGGTTGTCGCGAACCCGCTGGTCTTGGCCAAGTTCTGTGAGTCACGGAAGGGCAACGACGCCGGAGCAACAAGAGAGACCTGTCCGGACTTCAGCGATGTCAGGCGCGCTTGGGCGTCCGGAACGATCCGCGCTTCCACGTGATCGAGGTACGGCCGCTCGGCGACCCAGTAGTCCGGGTTCCGATCGAAGGAGATGGAACTGTTCGGGGTGCGTGAGGTGAATACGAAAGGGCCCGTACCAACGAAGGATTCACCGGTCACCGCCTTGTCGAACGTTTCGGGGTCGAAAATCGGCGCTAGATCGAGAAGATCGAAGATGTTCCCGGTTCGGTGTGCAAGGGTGAGAACCAGCGTATTGGGATTCGAAGAGTCGAAGCCGGTGATGGCGGCCGCAGTACTCCTGAGCTGGGCCGAGAATTTCGGGTCCGCATAGGTGCGTAGCGAGAACTCCGCATCAGCGGAGGTGAAGCGCCGGCCGGAGTGGAAGGTGACGTCATCGCGCAGATCGAGCGTGAGCGTCAACCCGTCGTCGGACAGCTTCCAGGCCTTGGCCAGAACTGGCTGTGGCACTACCGAATCGAGTGGATAGCGGGTCAGGGTCTCGTACACGAGCCCGGATATCGTGACACCGGCAACGGTGGTGCTGGTCAAAAGTGCCGCAGGGCTGACGTCGTCCGGTATCGCCAGTGTGAGCGTCCCACCTCGAACCGGCTCGACTGATTCAACTGCGTCCGAGCGTTGTTCGCCGACTGCAGAGGAGCACGCGGCCAGTGAGCCGCTACCGAAGACGGCGAATGCGGCGATCGCACTGCCACGGAAGAAGGCACGGCGGTCGAGACCGGCCGTCGAAAGAGACGAGTTCACGGAGGTGTTGTCCTTCGTAATAGGTGCGCAGCTGTGCACTCTCAGGGCACACGCTTGCGAGAATAGGAAAGAGTGTCGTTCCGACATGCTCACTCCCGGGAATTCAGAAAGGCGAGCTGCTACGACAGTCGTTGTGGCGCTGAAGAAGTCAGAGCCGACATCGAGGAGCGACGGACACGGTGTGAAACCTCCCGGTCGGAATTAAGGCTTTTGCCTTCAGGGGATACTCAACCATTTCCCCTGATATCGGGGAAATAGTTGGACTCACGGTGATCTGAATTTCTCTTAACTGCTGCCACTGACTGGGACGCCTCGGTGTTCGGTCGGTCCACGGGCAATATCCTGCGATCCACCACAGCACCCACACGTACGGAGAACAGCATGCAACCCGAGGGCCCTGCCGAACAGATTCGTTCAACGCTCGCTCGCATCGCACATCTTGCCGATACCGGCTCGGTCGAGGATTACGTGGAGCAGTTCACCCGCGGGGCCGAATGGAACATGCCGGCCAATCCCGACCGCGGTATCCCCGCACAGGTACGACGTGGCCGTGAAGAAATTGCTGCTGGAGTAGTCGAGCGCAGGGCGGCCGGAATTCAAGGGCCTGGCACGTTCACGCGTCACGTCACCACGGCGATCGCCGTGGACGTGACCTCGGAAACTACAGCCCGCGCGGATGCGGTGTGGACGTTCTACGTCGACACGACCACAACTCCCAAGCTCAGTGGCGTCGGGAGCTACGCCGACGAGTTCGAACTCGAAGATGGGCGGTGGCGACTGTCGCGACGAGTGATCTCGCGCGGCTGAAGAACACACCGGCCCGCCGCCGAAGAAGCAACAAACCAGCGTTGCCGTAGCGGGCTTCCTTCTCGGCGGTACGCATTGCGTGATCGACGACGGAGGTCAGTCCTTCCCAATCGATCTGGCGCAGTGGAACTTCCACCGAATCGAACTGTGGAAGTTCTGGTAGTCGCGGTAGCTCTGGGAGGGCCACTGCACCAAAATTTCCGTCGAGCCAGTTGAACTCGGGGCCTTGCACAACCTGTTCCGCGAGGAACGTCGAATCGAGCCCCGTCATCGCCGTCGCAATGTCGCCCAATTCCGGAACTTCGACAAATCTAACTGCCGGCGGATCGAAGGCGTACACGATATCGGTCGACTGCTCAGTCGTACCGTGACCATTCGAAGCTACGAGACGAAACTGACCGGATTGCTTCAACGTCAGCCGGTGCCGCGACGCACCAATTCCGAGCGCATGCACTTCACCCCAAGGCGATTCGAGACTCAGCCGTCGATGCCCCCTAACGCGCCAAGTGACTTCGATGGACTGATAGCGCAACCCGTGTTCGGGAAGCACCTCGAACATCTCGATCACCGGAGGGGCAGAATGTGAGACAGTTTGGGAATACAGATACGAGTACCATTCGAAAGCCGACGGTCGAGCGTGAGGGTCTGTCCCGAGTCCTCGGTCGAACATACCGATTCCCTCATTGTCGATCCGGGCGCCCAGCGAGAACAAAGGCGCCGGACTCTCTTCGGCCTCACCGAGAATGCGGCGGAACAACGCGGCAAGTTTGAATCGATCAGTGCCAACGTCGTGCACAGTCTGCCCGCGGGCACATTCAGTCGGGCACATGCCCACTGAATGCACCCTCTGTTGCTCTCCAGAGAATCCCCCGACACGCATGAACTCTGTTCCGACCAGCATCACGTCGATGGGTGAATCACTTGTAACCACCTGTAAGGGACCGAGGTCGCCGAACACCACCCCGCGAGAATGCACGAAATGAATCGCTCGCGCTATCTGTGCGCAATAGGCCACTCGCAGAATAATGTCGTGTGATTCGACCACAACTGAGGCACCCACAGCGCGTGCATGATCAGGATTGTTCAGCCAGTCCAGTGTCCGGGGAACTGTGACCTCTCCCGAATGCGGAGTGCGTACGCGCTCTTCGAAACGTGGTTTGACGACCGCGGTGAGGTATCCGACGGAGTGACCTTCTGATTCGACCAACGCCAGCGGCCACAGAAATAGCGCATCGAGCGTCGCTCGCTCGGCTTGCGGCAACTTCTGTCGAAAATCGATCAGAGATTGAACATTGGCGACGGCACCACCGTGTGCATTGTCGAATTCGCGGAAAAGACAGCGAAATCCTCGTCCAACCCCTTTCGGGGCCTTAACCTCACTGGACGGATTCCCGTCCGGCGCAACAAAACTACGGAGAACGCTCAGTTCAGCGATATCGACCTTCATACCCTGACTCTCCACAGATCTCTCCAATCACGACACTGCATAACCGACACCCCGCATCTGAGCACTCAGCGAAGCGCTTTCTACCAACGAGCCACACGAAGAATCGTGATGGGAGGGAACACCGCGTATCAGCCCTCGAACCAACTGATGAACCAATGTTTGACAGGTACTCATGAACATGAGTGGGGATGTTGACTCGTCCGCCACAGTTCGACGGGTCATGGCATCAAACCGTTCATGCACCGTGAGCAACGCATCCGTCGAGCCGTCCCCGACAACCCAAACCAGCAAAGGTGTCAACGTGTCGATCCCACTATCGCCTGCGCGAGCAAGAATCGAGTCAGCCGGACCGACAACGACTGACAGCACGGTTCTGAAGTCCTTATCTCGGCGCCTTGGCCCTGGATGGCCGTAAACACAGTCCACGAGACTGTCGAAGGACGCACCTCCACCGGAGCGAGAAACGCTGAGCACAAGCAGGTCCGACAAAATTGGCCGACGGGCGCACTCGTCACTGAACCAGTCAGTCAGTTGTGCAATGTATTCGAAAGTCTGTGACATGCCATCATCCGCAAGGGACCGAACGTCGATGTGGGATCGGATCATCGTCTCGATCTCGAAATCTTCGATCATTGTTGCATCGACTCCGGTGGCTGCAGATGCGCTGCTGGGCCATTAGCCCACGTCGTGTCGGACATCCAGTGCGGCAACGGACCGGCGGACACACCGCCTGGCGCGGGACTTTGCGGGTAGCTTCCGCCCACTCGACTGGCAGTGCCGATGGATGAAGAAGCATGCGGCTTGTCGAGCACTACTGGTCCTGTCGCAGCCAACGGCCACATCGTGGCAGTCTGCTCGGCGGCAGGCTGGGACGTTTCAATCCGAGAATTCGACTGGTCACTTTCGGCGCCGGAGTGGCCATCAGGCCGGACTGGTGGTCCACCCACCAGCTCTCTCTCCCATTCCCTCAGTCGCTCGGCAGATACCCGCTTCGCGTGACGGCTCCACTGCTCGAGAGCGTCGTCGACAACTTCCGTTTGATGCGCGACTACGGTCTCGTTGACTTTCAGAACAGTCTCTTGCTGCTTGTTTATGCGATCTTGTTCAGCCTCGAATTCGGCGTCCCTGCGGAACTCTGCCACTCGCTTGCGGGTATCGATGTCCTCGGTCGCATCACGCTTTTCCTCCTCTTCGAAGGCTTCTACCAATTCGTCGTAGGGCGTGCGGGTTCCCGCATTCGACATCACCTTGAATAAAACCGGAAGAAGTTCGACAAGCATGAAGAGGATAGACACTGCCAAGTGCGCCATGCTCGCCGTTCCGTCGCTACCAGACAGGTCGTTGAGTGCCTTGAGTCGGGCGATAATTCCCTTGTTCGCCTGTTCAAGTGCGTAGGAACCGTTCTGTGCGCTGTCGACCTGAGAACGTAACGTCTCGACACTCTGCTCCGCAGTCGGCAAATCCTTCTCCGCGTCGGCTACGGCCTTCGTACTTTCCTCCAACAGAGTCGTTTTCAGCCGCTCTATGATGCTGGCTTTCTCGCCCTCCTTGACCTTCATTTGTTCGAGAGTGTCTTGCCACAATCGCTCGGCGTCTTCGGCGAGTCGTTTCTTCTCGAGACACAACGCCGCACATCCTGGCACCCCGGTACCCGCTGAACCTTCTTCTTCCGCGAGCGCTCGTGTGCGCGCACTGTCGGCATCTGCCTTCTGCTTTGAGGCGGTCGCCCCGAGCTTGTCTATCTCCGCCTGCACCAATCCGACCTCCGGGTTTGCCGCCGGATCGGCGGTAGGCCCCGCATTGATTAGTGCGCGCATTCGAGCCAGTTGCGCCTCCGCGTCCGCGAGGTCGGAACTCAACGTCGAATCCTTGAGATCCGTCCGCAATTCTTCCTGCGAGGCGAGTATATTGCGGTTGAGCTGCGTCTCGATCTCACTCTCGAATACCTTGAGCATCAACGGAGTTGAGATGACGAAACCGATGACGATCGCCAACACGACCCGAGGAATTGCGAGCATCAAACTACGGCCGATTCGCTTCTCGTGCGATAACCCGATCACCAAGAGTCGGTCGAGATTGAGAATCGCAAGTCCCCACACCACACCACCCGCGATGGCCGCCCATCCAGTTGCGATACCGGTGATAGACAACGCGTACGCAGCCGAGATCGCCGCAAAACCCGCGGTCGTCAACAACACCGACCCCATCGCTGTCTGCTTGGCAACCGATCCTGGAAGCTTCGCCAAGACATCGACACGTGAGCCCGCTAGGCGCGCAAGATAATACTTCTTAGTCATACCGATCCATTTCAATGCCTGCGAGTAAATCCTCGGGTCAATGCCTGCGAGTAAATCCTCGGGCTACTTGTTGCGATGACCGAATCTGGCCAGAGCGAGAGGGAAAAGAACGTAGATCATGCTGAGAGAGAACAACATCGGCACCGCGGTAGGCATCTGCCACAATCGCAAATACCCTACAGTCGAGTAGCAGGAACTGGCCGCGGTCGGGCCAGTCCAGGACTGGATGAACTGGCAAGGTGCGTACGACGGCCACGTCGGCGTGGCGCCGTAGACTGCGTGTGGCGTCTGATCATCTCTCCATTTGTCGGTCATCTCTGCCACGACCGATGGAGCAGACATCGCTCCGAGATCGCCACGGAAGAACACTTGCACCACAGGAATGGACAGTGCTCCGGCCAGAACCACAAGGACTGCATAGGTGAGCATCCGATGAGTCGTGCCGCCGCCTGTTCTCGAACCGAGCCTCTGCAGCCCGGATTTGATCCAGCGGTGCAGGTTTCGCACGTAGATGGGTGTGAACAAAGCAAATATGTATCCAAGAGGACGCCAAACGAGGGATCCGAGTGCGATCACCGACAACACTGGCATCATCGTGACCACCAAGACAGACGCCGAATAGGGGTTGGCCAGGTATCCACCTATCGCGGTCAGACGGCGGACAGCTGTCTCGATCACCCGTGGCCGTCCACGACGACGCCGTATGATGTTGCCAATTCGGCAAGTCCTCCGTCGAAGCCCTGCCATACCGAACGCACACGCCAGCGGCCGGCTCGGGTGTAGAACTCGCCGACGATCATCGCTTGCTCAGTGGTACCGTGCGCACAGAACGAGTCTGCAATCGGGACCTCGTTGTCCGTCAGAATCATTCGCAAAGGGTTCAAGGAACTGAACGACCCTTCACCGGTGATGACGATTCCCAGCGCCACTCGGTGATACCGCGAGGCCAACACGCCGAGATCGAGATCCACACGCTGCATGTCAGGGCGCAGCACCGACAGTTTCACGGCCCCGTTCCCACCTACCGGAGCGTTGTAGAAGATAAAATCCTCGTCATTGCTGACCTTGCGGTTCTCGTCCAGGAGGAACACGACGACGTCGACCTCGAGCGAGTTCACCGCCGGCTGCGTCCACGACACCGAACAACCCCATCGAAGGGCGTCCGGCGAAAGGTCCATGACCTCACCCATCACCAGACTGCGGAGTTTCGATTGGCTGGCAACAGAATCCGTAGCCTCACTGCCGCTTACGCCGCCGGAGGAAGTGACCGCCGTACTCGCCACTACCGGCTCAGGAATCGCCGGGGCGACCATTTGGTCGCGCCACATGGCTGCACTTTCGCGGCCGTACACATTTGCCACAGCTCCGACTGCGATGTTGAACAATTCGGACTCGCCACACAGTGACTTTGGCGAATGCGCGCGTATGACATTCGCCGCACTGGACATGGAATCGTGCATCTCCGGTGTGGATGCCACCGTCATCGCCAATGGCCACAATCGATAAACACTTTCGTCTGCGAACTTCTTATCGATCTTCTCCTGAAGAGCGAGCGCTGCAAGCGCAGTTTCATGGTCGACGATCAGAGCCTCGGCCAGCAGGGACCACTGGGTGACGGTCACGGACATCCCGCGTTCAGTCTGGTGGCCGTCGACCGACAACTCCCCGAGACTGCAATTGTCCTCCTCGCCGATCACCACCCCGGTGCTCGCTTCTGCCCATCCAGTGAGCTCTGTGAGCGCGACCGTAACGAGGTGCACTTCCTCGCCCACTGATCCACGGCCCTCCGCGTGCTGCCATCGGAACTGTTCGGCCGAACTCGGAGCGAGAAACATCGACACCGCTCCACGCCACAGCCCGGCTACGGTGTCGTCACGTACACCGAGAACGACAACGGAACCACCGTCCATTGCCGCGCCGACGGCGTCGAGCAGCAGACTTAGTAGGCCTGTTCGCCAAGTACCCGCTTCGAGGAGGAAATCGAGAATCTGGGAGCTCGTAGGTGCACTCGCCCCAGGAACCGATTGAGTCATGAGGTCACTGCCAGTGCCACACGCCGCGGGTTGCGAGCACCCAGCGAACCGGATCGAGACATCTGAAAGGCGTAATTCCGCTGGCATGCAAACGGTCACCGACCGGAGACTCCCCCAATGCAGAGACCGCGAAATATCGATTGGCCAATGGACGACCTGTGTGAGGTTGGTCCACCGACATCACCATTGGCGTTGCGTCGAGCTTCTTGAGCAGACTGCGAACCTCCTGGTTGAGAAGCTGGCCGTCACCGTCGTGGTAGGGGGCCGGACGGAGACTGAAATCACGTGAGAACGCGGCACCCGGATTCGACATGATTCGACTCCACTCGCTGCCTTCTACGTACTGAAGGGCTTGCAGTGCATCAAATTTCGACAAGATAATAGCCAAATTGGGAGTGCCCAGCCCAACAATCCCGAGGACAGTGCGAAGTACCGTCCTGGGATCTCCGCCGACACGCTCTTGTGAAGGCAAGAGATCGTGGAGTTGGTTGGTGACCGCCTCCACCTTGAGTGGATCGAACATGAAAAGTACGCCGTCGGCATGTGTGAAGAACTGGAGCCATGGGGCCCGCGCATTCTCAGGGTTCTCGAGATCCTCTCCCGCAACGTCACGGATTACCAGGATCTGGGACACGTTGTTCCAATGCCCGAGGCTGAAGATCAACGGGTCACGCTGGTAGGGATTTCCGGTGTGGGCGGCTGGGGTGGCTTCCAGGATTCCACGAGCCTCATACAGCGGCGCTTCGTAATGATCTCGATACGTGGCTTCCGTTGTGCTGTCGAATGGTTCGACTACGGCGTTGAAAGATTCTCCCAGCAACTGCAATTGCTTGATCAGTACTGCAATGTAGACCGTCTTGCCCGTCGCTCGCGCACCGGCCATCGCGATACACGTGACTTGTGCATTTCGCCACCCGTCGACGAGGACATAGTGACATGTTGGACATACTTCGCGGGCGGGTCCACCGAGTTCGAGTTCGGCATATTGCGGCGGGGGCGCCCAGCCCGCGTGGGCGTCGGCCGGTCGACGCAGTTTGACGATCTTGCGTGAAAGAACTTGACCACCATGAAATGCCCCGGCAATCGGGTCCGCCTCGGTAGCTGTACCAGACACCAGCGTCCAGGCAAAGTGATCAGGCGTCAGGCTGACGAAGCAGCGTGGGCATTTACTCACGAGAAACCACCCGGATTCGAACCAGTCATGACTGGTGACAGTAATTGTGTTACAACCCGGGATAATTCACTCGGGTCCGAGGCGAGTGTCGATACGACCCGCGGAGAGATTACAACCATAGAAGCGCCAGTAGGAACAACCTCCGGAACTGCTTCCGTAAGGAGCACCAGGACACGGGTGATCAGCGGATCAGCCTCGGCGATACCGAGATCCGCAGGCACACCGTCGGTAATCGTGTAGACCATGCGCCTCACCGTTGCTGCCTGCGCAGAAAGTACGGATCGGAATCCAACTCCCAGGGGTACGGAATCCAAAACCTCCTGTACGACCGAACGAAGCTCACGCAGGTCACATTCGGGAACTGTATTCAACCGCACGCCCAGAATCGAAACCATCGGCGCGGTGTCACCCAGCACGGTGGACACACCTGCCAGAAGATCGACGATCGCCGCCGCACTGAAATCATCGAATCTCGGTAGCATCGACATAGAACTGTCAATATCAATGCTCACCGCGTATCCATCGGCATCACGAAGTCGATCGGTGCGCAGTACGCCACGGGCACTCGATCGCGCGACTGCCGCCAACTCACCCAAGGCCACATCGATTTCCGTTCGCCTCGAGGCGATTTCAAGCGAGGATACTCCCACCGAGATAATTGCCAGATCGGCACGATGCAGACCCGAAACATCCATTGGACGAAGTTCCGCACGATCGGGATCCGGGTCGTTCTGACTGTCGACGCTTATCGCCACACGCAGAATCGTTCCCTGAGGAAACGCGATGAGTCCATTTCCTGGTCGAGCGGACACGGTTGTCACGTCGGCAATACGGGGAAGAATCATCAGCCCCGCCCGCGGATGCACGGCACCCGCCGATCCGCCGGATTGCGCCGTCGCCGAAAGCTCTATACTAACTGCTCCTGCGTCGGCAGTGACAGCCAACGGCCGGCGTGGGAGATCTACTCTCCCAGCCCCATCAAGCACATATGCAGGCATCAGGTTTTGTCCTTTCCGAGACGACCCAGTGGGCCTTGCGAATGTTCCCATTCAGATGTGGGCATAACCAAGTGCTCGAACCATTGCCAGACAAAAGGTCGGTACTTTGCGATTGCGGCTTGCGAATCCACATTCGGCCTGCGGCGCACTTCTTCACGAAACATATCTGCGATCGGGGACAACACTTCATCGCCGAACCCCCGTAGATCCGAGAGCGATTCCCGCGCCAAGGATTCCAACAACCCGGCCCCGTTCTCGCTACCCAACCCCAGACTGGTCAATAGGTCGGGACGACGGCGTGCCTGCCCTGGGGCGCCGTCCGTCAGAAACATCACGGTCACCAGGAGCCACTCACGATCGATAATTCCTGACCTGATCAGCTCGGCGATGTTCGATCTCGCGTAGTCGCTCGGCCCCAGAATCGAGTGTCTCAAGCCGCTGATCTGTGCGTCACCCACAAATGGAACATGTGGCGCAGCACATCGATCGCGCGCCCAGCGTGAAGCGAAAAGCAACACCACCAACCGATCCAGAACGTCTCTCGACAATTCAGCGATCTCCGCGGCGTTCATCCGGCAGAAGCTGATCAGCGCCGGGCGCATGAGGTCCACCACCCGCTCCAACTCCGCGAATCCCGAGGATGCCCATCGATCAACCAGTCGTACGTGCGCCCAGGACAGCGCCGTCGCGTCGCCGTGGACATCACGCAGACCAATCGTCAACGCCAATCGTCCGACCTCCGCTTCTCGCACCAAATTCGCACAGACGAAACCGATTTCAGGCGGTTGCCGCGATGAGATAATCGTCGACTGTAGGTATCGTGGAGGAACAACATCGGGGAATCGTTGAGCAAGAGTCAACAAATCTTCGTGCAGCAGGTACTCCGGCAAGAACAAACTCGTCGCATCACCTACAAAGTACGACTGGGCCGCTTCAGCGTCATTCTTCGTTCGGCTCTCCCACAGCACCCGCCACAGCGCTAGAGGCACAAACGGAGACCACTCGCCTAGGTGACAGCGAGGTGAATCCGCGACCGTACGAAGTACCAGGTCCGCCACCAACGCGACTGTCGGCTCCTCAACCGCCGTCGCGTTACCGCGAATCCCACCGTCAATTTGCACATCTTCGGTAGGCAGCATCCATACGATCGCTGCACGAGGTACCCGAAAGCCCAGTGGCCGAACAGTAAATGACCCATTCACTCGCTCGTCGACAACGCACCCACGGATCAGCTGTCGTAGCGGAACGCTGATCGCACCAACTGAAGCGGTGAATGTCTGCACTGTCGACTCATCGAGAAGCAAAGGAACGACCGCACGGACAATCAGTGCCCGGACGGGAGCTTCGATCCCTTCGTCGAACAACCCCGCGTTCATGATCAAGTCAGCGAAACGAACGATTTCGATCTCCACCGACTGCGAATTAGCCGACCGCGCAGGCATTGCCTTGATACTCAGCTGATCGAGGAAACCATGGGCGACCGATTGCACCGTTCGTAGCAGCTCGGGAGTCGGCCGAGCGTCCAGCCTTCCAAAGATGTTCCGGAAATCGAAGCCTCTCGTCGACCATCCCGGGGTTTCGCGAACGATTCCGAGAAATCGAAACCATCGCGCTTCGGATTGCTCCGGCGTGAGATTCGGCATCGCGAGGATGCCAAGATACCCCTCCGAAACGCGTTGTTCCTGTTGAATCGCGCCGGATGGCACGACTGACGGAGCATCTCCGCCGCTACCGTCGAATGGGTCCTGCCGAGATCCGTGATATGCGGTTCCGGTTTGCGCAATCGACAGAGCCACCGGTTGCTCGGATCCGATACGGCGAACTGGTGCCTGAACGCGACCGATCACACGGCGTGCCTCGCTCTGAGCGTCACTGAAGATGTCGTTGCGCATGACGAGCTCGGCCAATGGCCACGCGGTTTCAGCGATGGAAACAGGGCCGGCTTCAGCGATGTCATCCAACTGCGTCAACGCCTCGACTGCGGTATCCGGGTCCAGAAATACCGTCTGCGCTAAGACCGACCATTCCGTCACCTCGACTTCTGCATCACGTTCGGTGCGGTGAGATTCGTGGTTGGCTCCGTCCGAGCTATCCAACTCGCCCAACGAGGGTGTCTCGAGCTCGCTCAGTACGACAACACTTCCCGGGAGCTCGAGCTCCGCAAGATCTTCAATCGGCACACACACCAGATGCGCGTTCAATGCTTCGAGGTCTTCCCGACTTGGGTGACGTTCGTAGGTCGAGAAGTAGAATCGCGCAGCAGCTGACGACGCCATCAAGGCACTCACCGCGCCAACCCACAACGCGCCACGATCCGGATCCTCGACGCCGAGAATGACAGTGCCCCGCTTGACGATCGCTTCGTGAACGGCATCGAGCAACACAGAGAGCACGCCGATCCGCCACACACCCGGATCAAGCACGAAGTTCACGATCCTCGACAGCTCGAGGACCTCCCCCTCCGGAAAAGGCTCTGTCTCGACGAGTTCGGATCGAGCCACGAGCTCTGCTCCGAACGGTGTCAACCACCCCGACGAGCGCCACAGCGAAATCGGCCTGCGAAGCGCTGAAAGCAGTGGGGCTCGATCGACGAGCACGTGCACAAAGACGTTGCCTGGTCGACCCGATGCGTCGGAACCCGCCTGCACAGAATGCCAATATGCGACGCTGTCGCCGATCAGTGGGCCGTAGTGCAAACGCCGTGGCCGACCTTCGATTTCTTCTTGCGTCGGAAACGTCGGTAGCGCAACCACAGTCTCGAACCGGGTGTTGATACCGACGCGCACCGCATCTTGCTCGAACTCGTCGAGCCCGCCTGCAACAGCCTTGACCTGCCAGCCGCCGAGTACCTGACCCCGTCCAGCCGTCGGTCGATCGAACGACGTATATGTCAACTGACCGAAACGAGGGACTGCTCGCTGATCGCCCGCCAGGGCTCCGGTCGTGAAGTCGGTTTCCGAGAAGCCGCCAGTGGTCATCCTGTTTGCCCGCCCGCTATTTCGCGTCCGTCAACCCAGAGCTTCTCGACAGCTGGGTCGATCAGTGCAAAAGTGCTTCGATGCGTCGGCAGTAGATCGGCAAAGAGACGGACGTAACCGTAGAGTCCTCGAACGTCGGCACTCCACGTCACTCCCCGGTCCGCTCGATTGAGCTGTACCGGCTGGAACTGCTTCGCACGCCCACCTCCGTCCGTACCCGCTGCCCACACATCGACCGCGGTTCCGTCCATCGAACTCAGCGGCAGTCGATTTGCGTTGTAGACCAGGATGAATGGTGGCGAACCATGCGTGTCGCGCTCCGGAGCCAATGCAATGTCGAGCACCAAACCTGCGCTGCGCGCGATGATGTCGTATTGCACGCGAAGGAGTCCTGGATAGTCGACTACGCTCGGGGCACCCAACACCTTGTTACCCGCCGTGTACGAGACGGGCACTACGTGCACCGAGCAACCGTTGGCGGGCAATTGAGATGGGAAATGCAAACCCCCGTCCCGCTCGTATCTGCTCCTTGAGATTTCATGGCCGGCCGGCTGTGCCAGCGCACTTGCCGAATCCATGCCGCGACTGCTGACGTGAACCTCGATGGCTGCTGCACCCTCCGGCCAGGCAAAGGTCAGCAGTTGCTCGGCACAGCGTTCTACGAGACGCAAATGCCGGACGGCGCCCAACGGTCTTGTGGCAGTTACTGTCTTACCAACCTGGACCGCGTTGTCGAGCGTCGTGACTGGTGTGAAGTAAGCGCGCGTCCATCCACGCGGCCACGACACCTCGGCCATCACGCAGTTTCCGGTTTGTGCACCCTTGATCGGATGAATCAGGCGAGCATCACTCGGCAACCCGCCGGACGCCTCCAACGCCCCCTCCGCCAAAACCGATTCCTCGACACCCGGCTTCGGGCCTGTTTCGGTTCGGTAGATGACAACCTTGCCAACTGGAGGGCTGCTCCATTGCAGATCGAAGCGTGGTTCGTCGGCGTCGCCGTAGGTATCGACCGAAAGATCGAGTACCGGTGACAGAATCACCGAGACCTGCACAACCTCCTCGACTGGCGGAGACAGCTCGGTACCGCTCCCAACCGGGACTTCACAGATCGCCCGATATAGATAGCGCTGACCACGCTCGGCGGTAGAGTCCACGAACCCGCCGAGATTGTCGTCGTCGGGGTGAAGTCGAACCTGACCGGCAGACCCGAGGGCGCCCGAAAGAGAAGTCCTCATCACGCGAACGACTGTCACGCCCGGCCAAGTGTCCCAGCGACCAATGATGGTGCCTTCGTCCTCTGAGATCGCCAAATCCACTACTGGACTGATGATCTGAGCGGTGCCCAACAACGTCGGCTGCTCGGAGGCGGCATCGGCGACAGTTCGCCCGACGTGACACCAGACCTGAACAAAGCGCACCGCAGAACTCGGTGGCCGCAAATCAGTCAGCGAAGTTTCCGTGGTCGACCCGAGTAATTCCCCAACTTCTGGCTTGTATGCGGCGTGCTCTTCGCTGGAGACGACGCGATAGACGACTACTTGATCTCCGGCGACCTGAAACGGTTCCCACGCGATGCGGTACCCACCCCGGGACCTCTTCGCCTGTAACTTGGCATCGCTTGTCCCGTCGGTCGAGTAGTCGAATTCGCAAAAATCGTCGGACGTCAGATCCAACGTGTTGCCGATGATCGGCGACGCCGGCGCCGAAACTGCCTCCGCAGGTTGCGAAACCTGCGCCGGGTTCGCTGAGTCGCGGTCCGAACCGCTCTCTTGAACCCCCGCGATTACGTTCGCGATGTGGCCGGCCATTGGTTTGGCCGTGCGTGGGAGCATCGATTCGATCTCCGAGGTGGTTCGCCTGTTGGAGCGCGCAATCTGAGTGAGATGCGCATCCTTGATCACCCCGATTTGAAGTTGATCTTCGGCAATTGCACCCGTCCTCCACTGGAGGAGCGCTTCAAGCACCTGACCGCTCATCGCTCGACTCCTCAGAAGTTCATGCCGTCAATTGACGGCGCCCGGAAGGGATCGGAAACAGGTGATTCAATGGACGAACGTCCGAATCCGCCGAGTGCTTCAGAATCAGGAGACACGGGAATCTCGTACGAATAGTCATCGTCTACGGTTGTGGACGGCTCACCGAATTCGAGTTCCTCGCGCGACAGACCCTCACTGAACTGAGTGGTGACCGCGATCAATCCCAGTCCGAGGCGCACCTGATTCGCTCGCCCACCACATACCGCCGCGCGTCCACTTGTCGAGGCGAGATCCGTGAGCATCGTCCGATCGAAGTATCCGCCTTCCGCGAATTCACCCGAAACTCCAACACCGGCCATGAAACCGTCGATCGACTGCATCGTCGACTGCCCCTCGTCATGCACCTCGACCGACGCCACCAGGTCGCGAATCAAAGACGCCTTGGGTCCGGCGAGTTCTTCTAATGCTCGTTCCCAGACAACATCCGCACCGTCCAGCACAACGTCACCGGCCGCCAACTTGTCAGACCACACGTCAAGAGCTGAACCAGAACCGGTGCCCTGCTTGGTATAAAGCAGTTCCGGATTCTGTCGAACATCCAGACCCAGCGCCCCCACATGATCGCCGGCGGAGCGAGTCAATCCGTCCCACGGTGACGTCATCCACCCAACTGTGAATAGTTCACTTCGTAGTCGTTCGGCGACCTCGGCAATTCGACCCGGCGCCGGTCGCGCTGATCCGATCCCAGCAGAACGTGGCAGCCCCCAGTCGATTTGACGCGTCGACCCCGACCTTGCCGGCGCCCGTCCGAGAGGCTCGGACAAGAAGGAGCCGAGTGCTGCACTCCAGGACACGTGCTGGCGATAGGCAGCGGAGAGTCGATCCAAGTCGCGCAGTGCGGTGCGAAGGTTCACCTGATCCGCTTCCAATTCACCCGCAGCTCTTCGTTGTCTGTTGATCATCTGGAACAGTTCTTGCTGGCTTCGGTTGAACAGAATGAACAAGCTGGAAAACCAAACGAGCACAGTCACCAACACGATCAGCGTTAGATGCCACCAAAGCAACGCTTCACGGTAGGTCGCGTACCCTGCAGTGCCGAGAATGAGCACGGTGACGAAGGTGATGACCTGTGCCCATCGAGCGAGACTGCGCTGACGCATCCTTATGCCCTCGGACTGGTCCTCGAATCCGGTGTGCGCCCGCAACCTCGAAAGTAAGCCACTGACTTCTGTACGTGCCGCGTGTATTCCGCCTGCCAGAATCTGGCCGAAAGCGAATCCGTACGAACGTCGAATGGTCTGCCCCCAAGCATCGACTGCGCTGGCTGTTCGACGAGCTTCCAAGCCCAGAACTTGATCTTGCTCGAGTTCACGCAACTGCGAACGGAATTCGGAGATAGCCAGCACGTCGTGAGCGTCCAAGCTCGAGACGCCGGTACTAGCCGCGATGATTCCTGGTACCTCGGTGAATCGTTGAGCCCTGCCCGGAACAATATCGCTGGCAGTGCGAATGACGGCGCGATTTGCACCGACTTGAATGGGTGTCAACCCCTGTGACCGCTCACCCGCATCCGCCAAAGTCAAGGCGCCAGCGCAATAGTCGTTCCACAGCCTCGAGAGGTCTGTGGCTGCGGAGTGGTGACGACTCTCGGTTCCTGGATCCAATGCCGTCATCATCTGATGGGACGCTTCACTGAAATCGTTCCACTTCACCGAACGCCCATCGGGTCCCACACCGTTGACGACAATAGTGTACGCAGATGAATCGGAACCGAATACCGCTGAGTTGACCGTTGACGCGACAGCTCCCGAAATGCCCTTCGACACTCGGTTGTAGAAAGCCATCGGAGCGTTGCGCAGAGCTGAACCCATGAAACTGAAGAACATGACCAACGCTCGCCACAGCCCGATCGCCTGCGACCCCACGTCTGTTGGTTTCGGCACACGAACCCCGACGAGCATGCCGCGATGCTTTGTCCACAGGTTCTGGGCCATCGTCCCGGTAGCCAAGGGAACGTCCTCGACATAGACCACGCTGCCGCCCGCATCCAAAGGCAGCGGCAGTGGCCCACCTATATCGAGTACTCGCTCCCGCAGATCGTGCTCGGCACCCGACGTCTCCAACCTCCGATAGAACGAACGCACCAGGCGAATCGCATCGCCCGGAACGATATGGATGTCGTCAAACGGGGCATGATGAACGTGAGCCCACAAACCGGCGATTCCGGCGACAACCGGAGCCGCGCTTCGTCCGATCTCGATCGGGTCCGTAGTCGGGAAAAGGGATACGTGACCCATGCCTGGACCATTCGAATCCTCGGGAGCAATCAACAGATTGTGCCAACCCGCGAGGGCCGGAGCCGCCGAGTCCGGCACCCGTAAACCACCGCGAGTAAGTATCATCCTCATTCGAACCAGCTGCGCGCTACCCGAGTTGGACACCAGCATATCCGCCACCGCACGTTCGGAATCGACTCGAACCGTCCGAGCACCCTCGATGAAGGGCACCAGGACACAGAGCCTGACCCGCGCAACCCTCGTCGACGCCAATACGTCCTGTAATGCGACCTTGGCTGTCTCACCGCCTTCGACCGACAGGGCACGCACACCCGGGACACCGGAGAGTCCTTCATCTTCGTCGATCCACAAGAAGGGGTCGAGCAGCCCCGCTGCCGACAGGTCCGTGAGGACGTCACGTACGCCGTCGGACGGCCCGTTCGACGCGAGAAAAACCGTCAACACACTCATGTCAGAACTGTCCTAAGTCGGGAATCACGATGTCGTTGTCTCCGTAACCGGCCGAAGGCATTGCGGGAATGCCGGTTTGAACCGGCCGGAGCGCTGCCTCTTCGCATTCCTTGACCATCGACGACAACTCGGCCGTGGCCCAGAAGACGTCTGGTGCGAGGTCTCGAAAAATCGGGGTCTTGGCAGCTTGACCCCTAGATGTAATCAGGGAAAAGGTGCCACCCCCGGCCGCTCCGCCTTCTCCTGGAGCCATGTAGTGATGGCCGGCAAATGCGTTCAGGCGATCGAGCCACTCGATAGTCTTCGCGCTGCGTTCCTCAATCGTGGAAGCGTGGCCGGACTCAGGTACCGCTGATGGCCACCCTGTTTGTGTGTCGCCTGTGCGCAGCCAGTCCGTCATCGCGGCCTTTGCTGAGATTTCGTTGATCCCGCGCGCCGGATCCTCCAGCGTCGCATCATAAATCGATCTCAGCGCCCGATACGGATACAGCGAGGACATCACCGGCTGCTGATGCGACTGAGCCATCGCCAGCAGCACCGACTCGAGGACGGCCGGCAACCAGTCGTTGTTAGCGCCGAAACGAGATGGAGGTGTAAGCAACGGATTGGGGAAGTCCAGCCATGCACTGTCGGACGCTGACCACACGCGGACAGGTTCAATAAAAGGCGGCGCTGGAATTCGGATCCGACCGAGCACCAAGCCGAGGAACCAGCCTGCCGTCATCGCACGGCGCTCGTTCTCGTGCATCGGCAACGAGGCTGCCAATGGCCTGGACCGGCGCATAGACCAGAACGCCTCCTGCTGCGAGGGCGTCGAGTCAGCCCATTGTTTCGCGGCCGGCTTGAGTACCGAGTCGTAAGCAAGCGGTGAGTAGTTCGGGTACGAACCAAAAATGTCGAGCCTTTTGAGCCCGCCCTCGTCAGTCAGAACACGACCGAAGCCGTCCGCGGTCTCACGGTCGATCTTCGGATTATGACTGATCACCTGCTCCAGCAAGTCCGAGACGGGCAAGTTGAGAAACGGCACAGCGGAGAACTTGTATCGGTAGGCGATCTGCTGACCCGGATGGAGCGCTTCCATTGCCTGCTGGTTGACGCTGGCCAAAGGACGAGCCAGTGAAAGCGCTTCACCGAACTTCGAAATCAGAAGCGAAGTTCGTTGCGACAGTTCGTATTCTGGCACGCCGGCCGCCACGATGTAGTCCCGCAATGTGACTTTGCAGAACCGGTCGAAAGATTCGCCTGTCCGTGAAACATATGACCTGGCACGTCCTAGCAACTCACCGCTACGCAAGTGAATGTCGTAGCGAGCAGCCGAGGGAATGAGCGCTTCGTTGGTTGACGGATTGACTGGAAACGCTTTGGATCGCCAGGTCGCGGTCCGTTCGATCAACGGCACGACCTGGCCCGGCGCTCGCGAGCCGTCAGTCGTGGGCCAGAGTCCCGTGACGACGCGCCTCGCTGCGATCTGGACGGCAGATTCGAATGGAGGTGGCACGGCTGAGTCGTCCGCAACCGCCATCGGAAGGTCACTTCGGTACTGCGACAAGAACTCCGATGACGGCGTCAGCATGACCTCGTTGTTGGCCTCGGCAAATCGCTGCGGAACACGTTCCGCGGCATCGGACGGCCACGCTGCGTACTGATCTGTCTCCAATCGTGCCAGCCCGACATCGATAGCCGGCGACTTACTCGCGATTCGCAACACGGTCTGAGACTCGTTGAGCGCAGTCAACAGCGGCGTCATGATCTCGGGGACCAGCGCTGCCGCAACGTCGCGGACCTTGCCTGAGAGGGTCGAATATATCTGCCGATTGACATTCTGTTGATATTCGACGACCACAGAATCGATGACTGCTCGGCTCATCGGGATCGTACCGTTGAGGCTTGCGAGGGTTCCCGTTACGCCGGGCGTCGGAGCTGCGATGTCTGCAGGTGACAACTTCGACAGATCTTCGGCGGCTGGACGGATAACGTCGCGCAGATAGACCGCAATACGATTGACAATGGCTGTGGCGTATGGCAATCCGAGAGTGGCCACGGCTTCGGCGACCGTAGACTCAATGTTGTGGACGATACGATCTTGCCACCCGAAAGTGTACAGAAGTGCGGCGTTGTCAGACGCTGTCCGCAAGGCCGTAGAACGCCCACGAACAGCATGGTGGACATCGGGAACCCACTGCTTGGCGTTCATGCCGTCCCCGGACGGAATGAACGGGCGAAGTTGCGTTTCGACGATCTGGCGAGACATCCGACCAACCTCATCCCAAGGCAACACAGTCCCGGTAATCCATCCACCGACATTCGCAGGTGAAGCACCACCTCCTGCATTCCGATCGGACAGTCCGACACGTGCCAGGATCGACGGCCACTGACTGTCGAGGATGGAGTTGACCTGCTCTTCATCGGACGCCGGGTTACCCCGCTGAAGGTGACCGTCCAGCAGTCGATCGACACTACTGCGAGCGAGCCGCTGGGCGGCGTACTCGGCGTACCGGTCGCGGCCCATACTCAAACTCGAGAACCCGAAAGTGCCCCACGGCAGGCTGTCCCATGCCCCGGCGCCCCATCCGATGTGCTCGCGCAACCCCGCCAACCCACCACCGTTGGTCAAGTCGTACTGGATAAACTGCCGAGTAGCGGCACCACTCATCATCAGACCCGAGAGACCTCGCCCCAGACCGCGATAGATCGCGTTCTGCGAACCGTCACCGAACGGTGCGCCTTCGGTTCCGACTCGGCGGCCGACTGGGAAAACCCGAGCGAAGGGCACTTCGGCTCCGTCACCGTTCTGCTGGCCCAAAGCTTTCAGGATCGCAACGTCGTGCTCACGCGCGGAACCCATTTGGCTCGCGACGATTTCCCCGAGCATTGCGAGGGCGTTGGCGCTCACCCCGGTAGTGGCGCTTTTGCCCAACCCGTCGAAAATGTCGGGGGCAACCATGAACACACCCATCATCCGAGGATCCAGACGGGGTACGAGGGTGAGAAGTCGGCAGACGTCCAAAGCCATCGACGCTCCCGCACCGCCGGCCATTGAAGAGACCACAAGTACGATCGGGGACTCGCCCGGGTCGAACGAACCACCACCAGGGACATCGAGCGCGCGCATTTCGGTCTCGGTCGCCACCGTGAACAGTGTGTCCCAAGCTCGCTGCAACACTTCGCTGATCCCGGTTGTCTTACTCAACGTGATCATGCGGCCGAGAGCCCGGAACTGACCTGCGCCAGAACCGATCGGCACAGGCACATTCCGCGGATCGCGAGGCGCCCACGTGGCGATCGAGCTCAACTGTTGACGCGCGACCAGCTGGTTCGAGAGTGCGTTGTCCAGGACCGCATATGAATCTCCTTGCGGCCCGCTTCCGAAATATGTGCCGCCCTGATCGCGCACGTTGTTGAGACCGTCGGGCCCAGTCTCTGGAGCAGTCGGCACATCGAGGCTCACGAATTGCCAGCCGGCAGGGATCTTTTCGATACCAGCGGCGGCGAGATCAGAGCGCAGCTGATCCATCATGTAGGACAGCGTGACTGCTCCCGAACCACCGCAACCTACTACCAGGAAACGCCTCATACCGATCCTCTCGAAATGATGATGCTGAACGTCATTACCTGACACGCCCATCCGGTGGCGCGAAAGGGTCGAACCCGCTCGGTGGCGCGAAAGGATCGGGAGCATCCGTGATCCTCGTGGCCGTATCGCCGCCTGTTCCACCGCCTTGTGCTCCGGAAGGCCCACCGAATGGGTCGCCCCGTCGGGAATATTGCTGCTCGGATGCAGCACCCGGCGATTCTCCGTCGGAGCCCGATCCTTCACCGAACTGAGTCCGCAAGTGTGTGACCGCCGCTGGAACACTCCGCCTGGCGTCCTCGATCAAGGCGTCCACACGAGCCGAATCGGAATCAGTGCCTACAAGCAAGAGGAGCACCGCCGCCTCAGCGGGACCTGAAGGATCGTGGAAGACAACCCAAGTGTTGTGAACCGCCAAGGGAAGTCGTCCGTCTCCTTGTCGATCGGTGGCGGGCAGAACGCTCGACGCGCCACGCATTCCCGGCACGGACGCACTCACGTACCCGGCACCTATTGGCGACCATCCAATCCGCGTCCGCAACTGAACCCCGTCGGCGTCCAGAACCCGTGCGGACCTGTGCATTCCACGCACCGATTCCACCAAATCGCGTTCATCCACCTCGAAAGGACGCCCCGCGCGAAGGATGGCCCCTTCGCGGACTTCGATCGGAATCTGACGGGCCTTGAGTCCCACTGCCGGAATCTTTGCGGTCATCCACTTCGCCCCGTACAAAAACACCAACGGGATACCCGGCCCGAGCAGCAACGCTAGAACAAGAGTCACCCAGAAGCGTGCGGAATCGACAGGCTTCTGTACGTCCGCGCTGAATTGAACCGGAACCGTGATCTCGCGGTCGCTCTCGCCCTCAGGTGAAACCATCAGCGAAAGTGTTCCACTGACAGTGCCGTTAACCGCGTTCTCGATCGACAGGGAGACCGGCAGTCCCGCGTCGGATTCGGCGCAATCCGATCGCACATCACCGTTCGCACCAACCACAGTGAATGTTCCGATACCGTCTGGCACGCCGGTGAGCGCCACAGGGGTACCTGGATCGAAACGAACGCAGCCTGGCCCTGTCACACTGATCGTGCGATCGAAGCTCCCGGCACCCTCCAGCGTGCCGAAATCGATACGCGCTGGCACCGACGGATATCCTATAGGTGGAGCGATCTGAAGCGGAATGTCGACTGACTGAGGCGTCAGCTCAGTGCCGGGCTCGACACCGCCGTCAGCCCGCGTCGCGTCTGCCGTAGTCACATTCAATGTGAGCCGCAAGATCGAACTACCGGCAGGCACCTCTGAAAGGTCCAGCTCTACCGAGTCTCCAATTCGATCTTTGAGGAGCGGCTCAGCGACTTCATGCGTCTGACCTGCTGAATCAATAATCGCGACAGACAAGAGCGCTTTGCCGAGGAGAGTCGCGGGGTCAATCGGCTTGCGATCGGCCCCCACGACACCAAGTTCGACAGCACTCGTCTTCTCCCCTGAATGAACTGCCGTCGTTTTTTGCCCGAGCCAAGCGGGATACAGGTTTCCGGAGATGTGGATGTTCGACTTCGAACGAGCTTGCAACGCTTCTCCGGTCCGATCCACGAATGCCAGAGCCCACACTCCCTGCCACTGAACCGAATCGGCGTCAGACATCGCAAAGGAGATCGAGTTAGGAGATTCCCATCGGTATTCGACCTCGACCCCGCCGAGACGACCACGGCCGTCCTCCCCAATGGCCGTCAGAGGCAGCGGCAACTTCTCACTATTCGGCGCTACCAGGGTCGGAACCAGTCCAACCGCGTCAGTGAAACCTAGAACGTTAACCGCGCTGATCGATCGGTCGAGAACAAACCTGTGCTTGCCTTCCTCGCAAACTTCACGCGAACAGACACCGCTTTCCTGTGAAAGCGGTGCTTGGCCCGGTGTACTCAAGGTGTCGAAGGCAAAAAGAAGATCGTCGATGTTCTCCGCGAGAAAGAACTCTCCAGGCGATGGAGCCTGAACCCTGCCGCACGTTGCGCTATCCGGAGCCAAACCTGCGGTGATCGATCGCATGAGGTCGAAATCCTGGGCTACGGAAGTTCCCGCGGCAAGGCCGATTCCGAATACCTTGACACCAACACTACGAAGCTGGTCGGCTATACCAGCGGGGCGACAAATCGACTCAGTCGCCGCCGCGATCACTTGGTTCACTCCGATACCCGAATTCAGAGACGCCCCCGGTGCATACGGCTTGCTCTCGTCGCGCTCCGAAAAATCGAGCTTTCCGTCAGAGAACCACGCCACGGCTTGGCAACGGTTGGAACCATCCGAGGTACGCGGGCGGTCGGCGAGCGTTCCTCGCGCGCCCTCCAAGGCGTTCCAGTAGTCCGTGTCGATGCCCTGGTTTCGATTCCGAAACGAATCCACGGACTTTTGCAATTCAGGGAGCGAACCGGCGTTCAGTGGCGTCCATGACGATTGGAGGTTGTACTCACTGGAAAATCCTGCGATTGCGACATTGAGATCGACTGCTGCGGTGGAACCGAATGCGGTCAGCCGATCCAGGAGAAAGTTAGCGGCACTTACTCGCGCAGCTTCGGGATCGGAAGCCTGCAAACTCGACGATTCGTCGATCAGGAGGAGCAGGTCGCCGGTTTGCTGGGATGCAAGGCAGGAACCGAAGTCCCCCACCGCCGAATCTGAACCGTCGGACGGCAGCGCCGATGCAGCACCAGTCCCGGTCACGAAATTGAGGGCGAGTAACCCGAAAACCAACAGCGCACCGGTGCGCACTTTACTCACAGCCGTCCAATCCAATCTGCGATATTCCATGCACTGATCAAAACGCCGGCACAGGAAATGACGAGTACAGCGCGGACCACCCATGGGATCCACACCGGTTGTGAGTAGAACGCACTCGCTCGTGCACGGGTATCACGCACTGTGAATGCTGCGAGAACGCCTATCGCGACAATGCCGCTGAGAGTCCAGGCAACGACGGCCAAAGTCCCCGATGCGAAGGAGCAGAGCGCAATGACAACGCCGACCACCGCCACAAAGCCCGCAGCGCTCAACCAAACGACCGGCGGGGTCACGGCACGAACGGTTGCCGGTCCGACGTCAGAACCGAAAGGTCCCGGACCACTACTCGAATATTGTGGACTCAAGCCTGACTGCGCAAACTCCGAGGGCGCCAACTCCGAGGGCGCGAAGCCTCGGTGATTGCCCGGATCTTGATCGAACGCCCCCGAAAATCTGGTGAAATCGGCCGAATCAGGCTCTCGCCGAGTCCCCGAATCTGTTTCCGGGCGCGAATAGTCACTGAAGTCGAACGGGTCGGGTGAACTCGCCAACGAAGCACTCCTTGCAATGAATGATTGAAACGGGTCTTCCAAAACTGGAGGGCTTTCGAAACAACAGGTCGTCCAGACCGCCTACGGCACTCGGTCTCCCACATAGTCTCACTACGTGCGTCAGAAGGTGATCACCGCTGGACGACCGATGGCAGTTGCACGAGGACATATCACCACATGTGTCGGACATATTTCGCGCCGACCCGCAAAAGGGAGGAAGTTCGCGTCGACAATCATCGCAACAAGTAGTACTAAAGTATGATTCTCGATCGATTCAGTAACAGTAGAGGATAAGCACAACACTCATCCGCCGATTCCTTTCACCTATTTTCATGCGATTCTCGCCCCGACGAGTTGGTGTCAGTCTTCTTCGCCGGTGATCGCCTCACACCAGTCTTCGACCTGATCGATCCCCTCTTCCGTCCATTCCGGGCTCATGTCTTCCAGTGCATCGAAGACCACCTCGCAGGTCAGCATCTCTGGTGAACCCTCCGACCCCGCCGTCTCGGCGCCTTCAGCAGAAGCTGTGGCAACTGGGCCGGCGGCCAGCGCAACAGCCATCGCGCCTGTTCCGACCATCGCTTTCACACGCATCGGTTCTCCTCCTTCACTCTCGCTTCGGTCCTCGGGGTACCCGACTCGCCCCGCCCTACCCATCGCCGTCACTCATGTCCGACTTTCGGCGCCGACGGCATAGACTGAGTTCGTCGCCACCACGCTCTCGCAGCGTCGGGGGCGACAGATACACAGCTGGATCAGAATCGGAAGGCATCCCATTACAGAATCTCCCGCTCCGCACGACATCTACTTCGTACCCCCGGAGCAGGACAGCCCCAATCCCGTGGAACCGGCGTCGGCCGCGTCACGCGCACGGATGGGCGAGCTACCCGAGACCGTCCGATTCAAGAATCGTTTTGCCCTCGCGATCACGACCACCACGCCGCTCGAAGCGATGGTCGAAGATCTCCTCTTCATCCGCGACATCCTCGACGCCGCAGGAATCGAGTATCTACTCGTCCGCGGAAACGACGAGCGCCCGGTCATCGCGGTCAGCTGGACGGAACGCAAGAACCTGCGGCAGGCACTTGTCGAGGGATGCGCAAACGCACCCTTCTATTCCAAAACCGTCGACGCGAAGAAGAGTCCAGCGCTCCTTGTCGCGGACGGTGCCCTGTCGAAAACCAACAAGTCACGGATCTTCCGCTTGTTCCGTCCGAGGGTTCACGTCGCAAGCGGTATGAACTACGGCGCGAACATCGGCGTTCAGATCGAATTGTGGTCGATTTCCGACGAAGAAATCGTCCTACCCGTCGAGAACTCACTGACACGACGAACCGTCCTCCCCGAAGAAGCTGTCCGAGGAACCGTCGAGCGATTCGGCCGGATCTGGCCGACCATCGAGAACATGTTCGCCGATCATGCCTCCGATATCAGCTTCGATATCGATCTTGTCTTTTCCTGGGTCGACGGTTCTTCCAAAGAGTTTCAGGCTCAGCGCGCCAAGCGCATGCAGAACTACATCGTCGGCGAGGGCGACGAATCAGAAGCGCGCTTCCGTCAGATCGACGAGCTCAAATACGCACTTAGATCTATCCACATGTACGCGCCGTGGATCCGGCGGATCTTCGTCGCAACCGATTCCGATCGTCCGGACTGGCTTGCCGACGATCCGCGAGTCACGTTCATGCCCAGCGAAAAGTTCTTCGCCGATCCAAGTGTGTTGCCCACCCACAATTCTCAAGCTGTCGAGTGCCAGCTGCACCATATTCCGGGTCTGGCAGAGCATTTCCTCTACTCCAATGACGACATGTTCTTCGGTCGCCCCGTCGGCCCTGACATGTTCTTCTCCCCCGGTGGGATCAGCATGTTCATCGAGGCCGACACCAGAATCGGATTGGGACACAACGACAACGACCGCAGCGGGTTCGAGAATGCGGCCCGCGTCAACCGCCGTCTGCTGCAGGACCGCTTCGGTCTGATGACCACCAGACATCTGGAGCACGCAGCGACGCCACTACGCAAGAGCGTGATGGCCGAGATGGAACGCGAGTTCGCCGAAGACTTCGCGGCCACTGCAGCAAGCACCTTCCGCGCGAGTTCCAATATCTCGGTGACCAATTCGCTGTACCACTACTACACGCTCATGAGTGGACGGTCGGTGGTGCAGAAGTCCGCCGCCGTCAAATACGTCGACACGACGGTCAAGGCCGGTTTGCGCGACATGGACTCACTGCTCGCCAAGCGCTCCATGGACTTCTTCTGCCTCAACGACGGCAGCGCTCCGGAGATCGATCTGGAACTTCGGACACGCAAGATCACGGAGTTCCTGGAGAGCTACTACCCCATCCCGGCGCCCTGGGAAGCCTAGACGAAACAAGGGCCCAGCCGATTTCGGCTGGGCCCTTGCTACTTCGGTCGATCAGCGTGCTGTCACATGCTCCCGTTGCACCGGAATGGGCAGACCGAGATTGTCACGCAACGTCGTTCCTTCGTAGTCACTGCGGAGAACACCTCGATCCTGCAGCAGCGGCACCACGTCGTCGACGAACTCGTCGAGGCCGGTCGGCACAAGGTGCGACCCGAGGATGAACCCATCCGAACCGTCGTTGCTGACAAACGAATCTATTTTCTCGGCAACCTGCTGCGGTGTACCGACGATCGGTCCACGCTCGAACTGATCGATCACCACTTCGCGCAGATTCAACTTCTTGCTCTCCGCTACCGCGCGCAGTTTTGCGACGGTCGCGAAACGATCTTGGTGAATGAAGGCGCGGCCCTGGATGATCGGCGGAGCCTCGGGATCCGGAGCGATATCGGGTAGTGGTCCTTCGGGGTCGTACTTCGACAGATCGAGATTCCAGATCTGTTCGAGCAGAACCAAAGCGGTCTGGCCGGTGACCTGCTGGTCGCGAATCTCTCGGTACTTCTCGATCGCATCTGCCTCCGAGGTGCCGAGAACAAAACTCGCCGACGGCAGGATCTTGATGTCACCCGGGTCACGTCCGGCCGCAACGGCACGTGCTTTGATATCGCGATAGAAATCGGCCGCCTCGGGCAACTGACCGTACGGTGAGAAGATCGCGTCGGCATTGCCGGCAGCAAAATCGCGCCCCTGCGGCGACACCCCGGCCTGCAGAATAACCGGGCGCCCTTGCGGGCTACGCGGCACTGTGAATCGGCCGTTCACGTCGAAATGCGATCCATGAAAAGCGAATTCACCGGCATCCGGTCGCGCGAGAAAGCGCCCTGATGCCTTGTCGGCCACGATGTCGTCGCTTCGCCACGAATCCCACAGTTCACGCACCAGCGCTACGGTCTCCTCCGCACGCTCGTATCGTTGCGCGCGGTCGAGGTATCCGCCGCGGCGAAAGTTCTGGCCGGTGAATGCGTCGAACGAAGTGACGACGTTCCAGGCGGCACGTCCTCCGGACAACTGATCGAGCGTCGCGAATTGGCGGGCCAGTTCGTACGGCTCGTTGAACGTGGCATTGATAGTGCCGGCCAATCCGAGGTGTTCGGTTACCGCCGCCAACGATGCAAGGACCGTGAAGGTGTCCGGCCTACCGATGATGTCCTGATCGAAAATCTGTCCTGCACGCTCACGAAGGGCAAGGCCTTCGGCGAGGAAGAAGAAGTCGAACTTCCCACGCTCGGCGGTTCGAGCGGTGTGTTCGAAGGAATCGAACTCGATCTGGCTGCCCGCCTGCGGATCCCACCATGCAGTGTGATGGTTGACGCCGCCGAGGTAGGCACCCAGGATGACCTGCTTACGCTTCTGAGAACTCATGAAAATGTATTCCTCGTCTGTCAGGCGGCCGGAGTACCGGCGGCGTAGCGGTTGGGAACGTCGATGGGTAGGCCAAGCAGTCCGCGAAGATTCGTCTGCGGATACTCGGTGCGGAATACGCTGCGTCGCTGCAATTCAGGTACCAGCTCACCTGCGATCGCGTCGAGGTCGTCCACGACGACGCCCGGCCGCAACCGGAAGCCGTCGATTCCCAACTGCTGCCACCGGAGCAGAAGATCTGCCAACTCAGCCGCGGTGCCGGTGAAGGTCAGCGCGTCCGAACGGTATTCGGCGCCGGCCTGCGCGTCGAGGCGAGCGAGCCGTTCCTTTCCGGTTTCTTCCGGAGCATCGAAGAATACGACGATGTCGGTGAAGACCCGAAGCGGTTCGCCGGTGCGCTGCACGTGCTCTTCGGCTGCTCGCACTTCACCCAGGATTGCCGTGACCTGCTCGTCGTCGAACGGCGTCACGAACACCAGATCGGCCGTCCGCGCCGCCAGTTCGTACGCGACCCGCTGATGTGCCAATGCGGTGACGACGGGATGCCCCTGCGGCGGGCGCGGGGTCACCGACGGTCCACGGACCGAGAGGTACTTTCCCTCGAAGTCGATGTAGTGCAGCTTGTCCCGGTCGATGAATCGACGCTGTTCGACATCACGGATCTCGGCGTCGTCCTCCCAGCTGTCCCAGAGTCGCCGGATTACGTCGGCTGCCTCCGCAGCTTCGTCGAACAGGTCGCGCACGAAGTCCGGGAGGACGCCTGAAACGATCGACTGACGGTCGGCATCGGTGAGCGCTGGGATGTCGCGGCGCCCGAACTGTGCTGCCTCGGATTCCGACGCCGACACCTTCACCTGCCATCCGGCGCGACCGCGTGAGGTGTAGTCCAGCGTGGCAACGGCTTTGGACACGTGGAACGGTTCGGTGTGAATGGTGGTGATGGTCGGGATCAAGCCGATGTTGCTCGTGATCGGTGCCAGTCGGGCGGCCACGAGATGTGCGTCGAGCCGAGCGCGCACCCGGTCAACCGCGTCGTCGACGGGCTCGAGTGGGTTGGCCGGCACCGAGAGACTGTCCTCGATGGTGACGAAATCGAGCAGACCACGCTCGGCGGTCGCCACCACGTCAGTCCAATACGACGCGCTGAACAGCTCACTCGGGCGCGAGTGCGGCTCTCGCCAGGCCGCTGGGTGCCAACCGGCACCGTCCAGCGCTACGGCGAGATGCAACGGAGCAAGATAAGAAGAGGGGGTGGAGGTCATCGGCGCATACTCCTGTTCGAGAACTACTCGGGAGCGCACAGTGCCGACCGCAGAAACCGTCAGCACCCGACTGACGGTTCTCGTGGCGACTGCCGCTTGCGACACGCACCGCGCGTGTCGCCAGGTGTGATTCCGGGGCACCCCATCGGCATGAAGGGTTGCCGTCCAGCTAGCCGGTCCTTGTTGCTGGAGCTCTGCACCTACCTCGACGGTAGTGAGTACGCGACCGCCCGGCAATCACCCAGAACTGCGCGTGGGTGCCGGAAACCGCCTGCGACCTCAGATGATCGAGCGTGCCGCCTTTTCGCTCTCGAGGATTCGAATGCCGGCAGCACTGAGCCTCCGGGCACCCTCGGCCGCGTCGACGGGCTCACCGACCGTCACGTGCGCACCGAGTGGAACGACCGAATGAACAATTGTCTCGTCGTACACGTGCACCAGATTGCACCCCTGAGCCCCGTCACGACCACGCTGACCACCGACTTCCACATTCAAGTCCTGGGTGTAACACGTCGACGACGCAACGGAAACCGGAATGCCGGCGAACGTCGCCGTCGTCGAATAGTGCAGATGCCCAGCAAGAATCGCCCGGACGTCGCTGCCACGCAAGACGTCCGCCAACCGGGACTGATCGCGCAACTCCACCAGAACCGCGAGATCCTGAATGCACGGAACCGGCGGATGATGCAGCGCCAGAATTGTTCCGTCGGGCGCCGGCACCGCCAATTCTGCGCGTAGCCAATCCAATTGGCCATCCGTGATCTCACCGTAGTGATGCCCGGGAACCGACGAATCCAGGGTGATCACCCGCAGTCCGTCAAGGTCGTAGACGTTGTCGACGGGATGATCGGTGGCGTCCTCGCCCAACAGCAGAGATCTGAACGTAGGGCGGTCGTCGTGGTTGCCCATCGCCCAGACGACCTGCGCATCGATCTCGGCCGCCACGGGTTCCACGATGGCTTTCAATTCCGCGTATGCGCCGGGGTGTCCCTGGTCGGTCAGGTCGCCGGTGAATATCAGTGCATCCGGGCGTGCGCCCGAGGCCACGATCCCGCTGAGCACTTCCCGCAATCTCGTCGACGCATCCACGGCGTCGTACAACTCCCCCTGAGCCACCAGATGCGTGTCACTGAGGTGCACCAGGAAATGCTTCGGACGCGGGTACTCGGCATTCCGAACGCTCATCGGTCTCTCGCTTCCGCTTGCCGACGCTTAGGCGCCGGTGCGGCACCTACTGATCGTCGAGACTAGTCAACCGACCAACAGTGACTGATCGGGGCACGCCCGACGAACACGAAGCGAACTCCCGCAGCGACCCTCGGGATCGAGTAGTTGAAGCTGCGAGTAGTGTGTGGACAGTGTTGTTCCTGACCAGTCGGCGTTACGTCGACCTTCGCCTGCAGGCGAGCGCAATGTGTACGCGCTCGCTCTGACCTGACGCGTACCAGGAAACATTTCTTCGAATCTGCCCGGCCTCTGGTGCCGCGCTGCGTTTCGCTCCCTTGATTTTCGAAAGGCATAGTCATGCCCAGCTCCACCTCCACCGGCGTGCCGGAAAAGTCCACGTCCCGTTTTCCGTCCTGGGCGACGGCATTCGGACCGCAGATCGTCGCCGGTCTAGTACTCGGTGTCATCATCGGTCTCGTCGCCCGGGCAATGCCTGATGCAGCCGACGGCAACGTCAACTGGTTGGTCGGCACCGTGCAGACCATCGGTTCGAGTTACGTCAAGCTGCTCACCGTTGCGGTGATCCCGCTGGTGTTCACCGCCATTGTCAGCTCCATCGCCAACCTGCGCCAGGTCGCCAATGCAGCTCGCCTGGCCGTGCAGACCTTGCTCTGGTTCGCGATCACCGCTTTCATTGCTGTGATCATCGGCATCATCGTCGGCCTGATCACCGATCCCGGTTCACGGACCGATGTCGCCGCCGAAGCAGCGAAGGAACCCAAGAGCTCCGGCTCGTGGTGGGCGTTCATCACCGGACTGGTTCCGAACAACTTCCTGGGGTTGGGTGCAAAGACTTCCGTCGCCGAAGGCGTGGCGACTACATCGCTGAGCTTCAACGTCCTGCAGCTGCTCGTCATCGCCGGCGCAATCGGCATTGCTGCACTGAAGATCGGCCCCAAGGCTGCGCCGTTCCTCGAGTTCAACGCGTCGCTGCTCGCGATCGTCCAGAAGGTCCTGTGGTGGATCATTCGCCTCGCCCCAATCGGTACGGCCGCACTGATCGCCAACGCTGTCGCCACCTACGGCTGGGATGCAATCGGCTCGCTCGGCGTATTCACCGCGGCCATCTACATCGGTCTGGCCATCGTCTTCTTCGTGGTCTACCCCATCCTGATTGCCGCGCACGGCCTCTCGGTCCGAAGCTTCTTCTCCGGTGTCTGGCCTGCAACTCAACTCGGCTTCGTCTCGCGCTCGTCGATCGGCACTCTGCCTCTGACCGAACGCGTCACCGAACGCAACCTCGGTGTTCCTCGTGAGTACGCCTCGTTCGCCGTTCCGCTCGGTGCCACCACGAAGATGGACGGTTGCGCCGCAATCTATCCCGCGATCGCGGCGATCTTCGTCGCAGGCTTCTACGACGTTCCGTTGACCTTCACCGACTACCTGTTGATCGTCGTCGTTTCGGTCATCGGCTCGGCAGCAACGGCCGGAACCACCGGTGCGACAGTCATGCTCACACTCACGCTCTCCACCCTGGGTCTTCCCCTGGCCGGCGTCGGACTGCTCCTCGCAGTCGAACCGATCGTCGACATGGGCCGCACCGCAGTCAACGTCACCGGCCAGGCTCTGGTTCCGGTCATCGTCGCAAAGCGTGAGGGAATCCTCGACAAGGAGCGCTTCGACGCTCCCCGCAACGGTGATCCCTTCGCCGAGGAACTTGTCGACGCGTAACCCTCGATGACAACAGCAGCGTCCCCGCACCTGAGCAATACGGTGCGGGGACGCTGCTTTTCACCCCAGATTTCACCCTTACCGAAATAAACCATTTGGTCGTTATGACCAGTATGCTCAGCCGGCACAGCCCTCAGAAGTGGAAGGGCTGCCCAGTTGAACACGAGGTCACATGAAGCTCCGCCGTCTGGCATTCAGCGTCGCAGGTTGCGCCGCAATCACTCTGGTTGCCGCACCCGCCGCTCAGGCATCCACGGTTTTCGATTTCCTACCGATCGAGATCGCACGCATGATTCCGACTGGCTCTGCCGACGCAGTCCAGCCGTTCCTTCCCCCGGTCTTCGCACCGCCGGCGCCGCCCGCTCCGCAAGCGCCCCAGAACCAGCCGGCGCCGCAGAACACTCCCGCACCAGCGCGGTACTACCAGAACTGCACAGCCGTTCGTAATGCCGGCGCAGCTCCGTTGTACCGGGGCCAGAACGGATACGCCCCGCATCTCGACCGCGACAACGACGGCATCGCCTGCGAGTGATCCAACGCTCGGGTTGTGGTGCATCCACAACCCGAGCACTGTTGTCGAACCGTCAGACGCCCAATGCCCGGGACAGAGTCGGCCACGCCTTCGGCAGTCGTTCACGCCAATACGCCCACGCGTGCGTGCCGTTCGGCTCGTAATCCACCTGCGCCGGAATCTTCAGCTCCTGCAACCGAGCGTCGAACATCTTGGTGCAGGCGTGGGCGGCAACCTCGATGCCGCCGCCGATCACCAGACGCTCGAGCAGTTCAGGAGTCTGCAGCGTCTCGTCGGACCCGGGACGACCGTTTGCAGTCGACACGTAGATTTCCTTGCCACGCAACTTCTCTGCGTTGATCAACGAATCGTGTGCCTCCCACTCCGGTCCCCCTGGCACACCCCAGATGTTGGCCGGATCTCCGCTTCGAGACGATATCGTGGCCTGGACGGCAGTTCGGCCGAGCGGATCCATCGTGGAATAACAGCCGCTGAACACGGCAACGCCGCGATACATGTCCGGAAAGCGTTGGGCGAGCATCATTGCACCCATCGCGCCCATGGAATTGCCGGCAATCGCGTTGATTCCGTTGGTCTCGAGTCGCGCGTCGATCAGCGGTGGCAACTCCTCGGTGATGAAGGTTTCCCACTTGTGCAGTCCCAGCCGCGGATCCGGATTCTCCCAGTCCGAGTACAGGCTCGCGATTCCGCCATTGAGCATCACGACGTTGACGTTCTTGTCGGCGAAGAACGCCGGGGCGCCGCCGATCGTCATCCATCCGCTGCTTTTCTCTCCGGCGTCGACACCCTCGAGCATGTACAGCGCTGGGCGCGGAACCGAATTGTCAGCGGGTAGCAAAATCTCGACGCCGACCTCGCGTCGAAGTGCGGGCGACGCCACCGTCAGCCTGATCGCCTGTGGTGCGGTCACCTTCTCGCCGACGATGGCCGGGACGACGATGTCGTCGCGCAGGTCCGGTTTGGGGCCCGGATCCTCCTGAAGTGGTCCCGGGATCGTCGACCCCGAGCTCACGCTTCCCTCGACGCTGCCCAGACTTCCCGAGCTTCCCGAACTACCCGAGCTTCCGGAACTCGGCGCTGCCGTCGACAGTCCGCCCAATTGCAAAGAAAGTGCACAGACGGCCAAACACACCGCACCTGTGCGCGCAGATCGAATCCACGCACGCCGCTCAGTCCTCATGAAACTCCCAAACCAGTCAAAGATGTTTCCGTGAACATACCGTGCAGTTCGGACTTTCTTGGACAAACGACCACGACAAGATCTGTCGGTCGCCGCTACTAGGCTGGCCCCCGTGCAACCGGATTCAGTCAGGGCCCTCGACCTCGACCGAATTCGCGCTGTCGTGGGCACAACCACCTACGAACGTGGACTTGTCTACCTGCGGCAGAATGCAGTCGAATCCATCGGATGGAACGACACCGCTGACACCTTGACCGGCGCTGTATCGGGAACTGCGCGAGAGCCGTACACCTGCACGATTTCGGTAAGTCGCAGCGCGGCCGGTACAGCAACGTTCACGCGTGGCCTCTGCACCTGTCCCGTGCGGATGAACTGCAAGCACGTAGTCGCGTTGGTGCTCGCAGCGGTTGCCGAGGCGAACACGACGCCACGACAACTCGGATGGGACAGCGCGCTCGAGGAGTTGCTCCGACCAGACCCGGCCGGCCGTACTACACGTGGACTTGGCATTCAATTCACCACCCGAACCAAGGGCGCATCGACAAGGCTCATCATCAAACCCGTACAACCAGGAGCGAGAGGGTGGATCTCCGGCGGGCTCGCCTGGAACAAGCTCGGAAGCACTTTTCAGTTCCCCGCAGATCACCTCCGGGTTCTACGCGACATACATCTCCTCCACAGCGCCGGCAACTACTACCGAAATCAAAATGCCGCGGAAATCGATCTTGCCGGGTTCGCGAGCCCGCAACTCTGGTCGCTTCTTCGTGAGGCCATCAGCGTCGGCGTTTCACTCGTTCACTCGAAGGCCGGCCTCGGCAACATCTCCCTACTCGACGATGCCAGCATCTGCCTCGACGTCCACGGAGCGGAAGACAACAACCTCCGTCTCACTCCCCGAATTCAGACCGATGGGCACATCGTGACTCATTCCGACTGGGGACTGGTCGGCACGCCGGCACATGGCGTCTTCGCGCTCGACGCCGCCAACGCGATCACTCTCGCACCACTGCACACGCCGATAACTCACCAATTGAGGCAGTTGATCGACTCCGGAAAATCGGTCGACATACCCGCCGAGCATCGGGATGCGTTCACGTCGCGGTTCGTGTTCAAACTCGGAAACCTCGCTCCCGTCATATCTTCTGACGGTGCTTACAACCCACCGACTGTGTCCGGTCCTCGGCTACAACTGATGGCCACTTACGCGGACAACCACCGCATCGACATCGAATCGGCATGGAAGTACACCGTCGATGCCGACGAACTGATCATTTCTACCGCAGACACAACCACCGACGAGTCCGAGATCCGCAACCACGTTGCCGAAGATGCCATTGCCAAGAGCCTCGGTGCGGCCGCGGCGAAGGCCACTCTCGCGGGAACTTTGACCGGCCTCGATTCCATGCAGTTCACACTCGACCTCCTGCCCCAACTCGAAGCGCACGACGCCATCGACCTCAAGGTTGCAGGAACCCCTGCCGACTACCGGCCTGCAGACGACGCTGTCGTGATCGGCCTCAGCACATCAGCCCCAGACGGGGACAGCGGATCCGACTGGTTCGACCTCGATATCACCGTCGATGTTGCGGGACAAAGCGTTCCGTTCACAACACTGTTCTCTGCTCTGAGCAAGGGCGAGACTCACATACTGCTACCGGACGGCGCCTTCTTTCGGCTCGACGCACCTGAACTACTCGGCCTGCACCGTCTCATCACCGAAGCGCGGTCGCTACTCGATCGGCCTACCGGCAAACTCGGGATCAGCAAATTTCAGGCCGGACTGTGGGAAGAATTGACGGCGCTCGGAAGGGTCGAACATCAAGCAGCAGCTTGGAAGAAGCAGATCGCAGGATTGCTCGGCAGTTCGGGCATCGATCCCGTCGAAGTCCCGGACACGTTGACGGCAACGCTACGTCCCTATCAGGTCGACGGATTCCGTTGGCTCAATTTCCTCCGACTGCACAACTTGGGCGGCATACTCGCCGACGACATGGGCCTGGGCAAGACCCTGCAGACCCTCGCAATGATCTGCGCTGCAAGGCAATCGAATCCGGCCGCGCCTCCCTTTCTGATCGTCGCTCCCACCAGCGTGGTCTCCAACTGGAAGTCCGAAGTGGCGAAGTTCGCACCGACCCTCCACACCGCTGTCATCACGGATACTCTGCGGCGCAGAAGAACCGACCTGGCAACACTCGTCGACGGGGCGGATATCGTCGTGACGTCGTACGCTCTCTTTCGCCTCGACATCGATGCGTATTCCGCCGGCCGCTGGTCCGGACTGGTGCTCGACGAAGCCCAATTCGCCAAGAACCACAAGTCCAAGGTCCACCAGTGCGCGAGGGCGGTGAACGCACCGTTCAAACTCGCGATCACCGGTACACCCATGGAAAACAATCTCATGGAGTTGTGGTCGCTCCTCGCAATCACTGCACCAGGACTGTTTCCCAGCCCCACGACCTTCACCGACGTCTACCGCACTCCCATCGAAAAAGACGGTAATGCAGAACGATTGGCGCAACTGCGACGACGCGTCAAACCGCTGATGGTGCGGCGCACCAAGGAACAGGTGGCTGCAGACTTGCCGCCCAAGCAGGAGCAGGTACTCGAGATCGAGTTGCATCCGAGCCATCGCGCGATATACGACACCCACCTGCAACGCGAACGGCAGAAGATTCTCGGACTGCTCGACGACGTCGACAAGAACCGATTCACGATCCTGCAATCGCTGACGCTGCTACGCCAACTCAGTCTCGACGTCTCGCTGGTCGACGAGGAAAGCGGACCCGTCCCATCGGCCAAGGTCGAGGCTCTCGTCGAGCAATTGGACGACGTCATTGCCGGCGGACACCGTGCGTTGATCTTCAGCCAATTCACCGGGTTCCTCGGTTCTGTCCGCAACCGACTCGACGAGGAAAGAATTCCGTACAGCTATCTCGACGGTTCGACGCGCAATCGCGGTGAAGTGTTGGAGGAGTTCAAGTCTGGTGCAGTCCCCGTCTTCCTGATCAGCCTCAAGGCTGGTGGCTTCGGCCTCAATCTCACCGAGGCCGACTACTGCTTCATTCTCGACCCCTGGTGGAACCCGGCCGCCGAGGCACAAGCGGTCGACCGTACTCACCGCATCGGGCAGACACGAAACGTCATGGTCTACCGCCTCATTGCCAAAGACACCATCGAAGAGAAGGTCATGGCACTCAAAGCCAAGAAGTCGGCATTGTTCTCGAATGTCATGGACGCCGAAGGCACACTGGGCACCGGACTCGACGCCGACGATCTTCGCGCGCTGTTCGAGTGAGGTGCCTATTCGGTCGAACCGCACCTACCCGCTCACGGTAATGTGAGTCGCGAACGGACAACACAGAACTCCCGAACGAAGAAATCCACTTCGTTCGAACGAGAGGAACCTGAATGGGCGTCACACTTGCCAAGGGCGGCAACGTATCTCTGTCGAAGGCCGCACCCAATCTGACCAAGGTCGCAGTCGGTCTCGGCTGGGATGCACGCAGCACCAGTGGTGCCGACTTCGACCTCGACGCCAGCGCGTTGGTCACCGGCCCGGAACGCAAGGTCCTTTCCGACCTTCACTTCGTCTTCTACAACAACCTTCGCTCGCCCGACGGATCCATCGAGCACACCGGCGACAACCTCACCGGTGAAGGTGACGGCGACGACGAGGTCATCAACGTCGACCTCCCGGCTGTACCGCCCAACGTCACCAACATCTTCTTCCCCGTCTCGATTCACGACGCCGATGCGCGACTCCAGTCCTTCGGACAGGTCACCAACGCCTACATCCGCGTCGTAGATCTGTCGAACGGCTCCGAACTGGCACGCTACGACCTCTCCGAAGATGCATCCACCGAGACAGCCATGCTTTTCGGTGAGCTCTACCGCCACAATGGCGAATGGAAGTTCCGTGCAGTCGGACAGGGATACGCATCGGGACTAGCCGGAATCGCCCGCGACTACGGCGTGAACATCTGATCTCTATCGGTACACGAAACGGGGTTCGATTCGGCATTGCCGGATCGAACCCCGTTTCGGTTGTCTGCGTCGACGCGCGAGTTAACGCCGCAGGATCGCCCTCGCGAGGTGAACAGCCCAGGGCGAGTCCGCTTTGCTGCCGAACTTCCCCAACTCGTACCCCGTAGCGCCGATCAATCCGAGCACCTCTACGGTGCTCCCGGACGTGTCACGTCTGGAAGTCTGAGCTCCAGCCATCAGGATGCTCGACGACCGAATCGACTCCAGCGCTCCCGCGACGAAACGATGACGATCCGCCGGCGACATGCCGGCGGCTACGGCAAGGAGGACGAGGAGTTCCACTGCTCTCTGCGAGCCGCCGGGCGCAACCGGAACTCCCTCGACGATCACCGACCACGTCATTGACGCGTCCCGCTCTGCCGACTGTCCCCGCTTCGTCAGAACAATCTGCCCTTTGTGCTTTCGCACCAGGCCGAACTTCTTGAGCACTGCGAAGAGTGATCGCCCTTGGGGAAGGTTTACAGGTCCCAGTTCAGGTTCGTCGAGCATCGCGTCGACCGTCGTGAAGAAATCATCGGCACCGATCCCTTCGACACCGATCAGAGCCAGAACCGCTTGAATGCGTTGGCCCGCCTCGACGTGGACCAACTCCCCGATTGCCGACTGATCGTCAATGCCTGCTCGGGCGAGGACCGCATGCAGTTCCGGGACTCGCGAGGGTCCCAGGCATTCGACGAGCTTCGCAATGTCGTACGACGCAGCGATCTCGTCCGGTCTAGGACTATGCAGTCGATTATTGACCTCAGCGATCTCGAATCGTGTCGGCTCGAAATCAGTTTGTGGCCATTCGAGGGTCCATTCATGGGAGCGCAGCTTCTCCGAAGCGAGAACACCGAGGAGTTGCTCGTACTCGTCAGGTCCGACGCATTCCTCCGGCGGACAAGCACCGCGACCCGCGGCACACACAACTTGGAACCCTTCGGGCAGTACTTCGGAAGATTCAAGTGTCAGCGTGTGGCGCCAGTTCCCGAAGCGTCCGTAGCGATAACTGATTTCATCGCCAGGCGAAACCATGACCTCGTCCAGGCGTACCGCGGACTCTACGATCGCCGCTCGGCCGGCCCGACGCTGCTCGGCGTTGCTCCCGGAAGCTACGTACTCTTCGACCTCGCCGGGAAATCGGCTGCCGGACTTGGACCACGCGTGCGATTGACGGTCACTCCACCCCATTGCCCGTTGAACCACCGAATGCAGGTCATCCAGATTCAGATCCGACGCGACGAGGATTCGTCGCCAGATCTGAGTGGAAACATTGTCGACACTGATACGTATCGCGTATTGCGCCGGTACCGCGCGCCTCTTCGAACGCAACGATCGCGCAATCTGAATGCCCCCACGCCCTCCGCCAGCTTCTAGTACAAACCTTTGCAGTTCTTCAGGTTCCGTCGGAACGAGTCGCAAATGCGACACCCTCGAGCTGCTCAACCCCACCATGAGACTCAGCCTAGGCCAAAGTGCTAGGGACGAAGGCACAAAATCGGAGAGTACTTCGGACTTATGAGACGGTTCACAATCTATACCTTGGCTAACAAGTCGCTACGTGCGTCGGCGGCGGCATCTTCCTCGCCCAATTCCTGCCCTGATGGTGTGAACGTACCGTTCCCCTCGTTGAGGAGGGTGAGCGTGTCGTTCACTCGATCCCGGACGGGGTGGTGAGTCGGCGGCGTGTCCGCCCCTGATGGTGTGAACGGTGCGTTGGGTCGATCTGGGGCGACGAAAGTGCCGTTCGCTCGAAGTCGGGGGCCGGCGAAGGTACTTTCGGGTGATGGTGGGGGTGTTTTGGGTACGAGAAAGCCCCCCAACCATGACTGGTTGGGGGGCTTCTCTAATGTGTGTTCGGCGGTGTCCTACTCTCCCACACCCTGTCGAGTGCAGTACCATCGGCGCTGAAGGGCTTAGCTTCCGGGTTCGGAATGGGACCGGGCGTTTCCCCTTCGCTATGACCGCCGTAACTCTATG
>Ga0208247_10026_pt1 | contig 133379 bp, 159 predicted proteins | sample AntDryMetagUQ836_FD_188087 | JGI IMG/M metagenome (GOLD analysis project Ga0208247, IMG submission 188087) | Polar desert microbial communities from Antarctic Dry Valleys - UQ836 (SPAdes) | ecosystem: Environmental > Terrestrial > Soil > Desert | place: Antarctic Dry Valleys | collected 2008-12-31 | reverse complement strand
GGCGTCGCGGGGGCTGGCGCTGCGCACCCGCGCCGGCCTCGCCTTCGGCACCACCGTGGCGCTCACCGCCGCGGGACCCGACCCGTCGGCGATCGAGGCGGCCCTCGGCGACGGGTTCGCGGCGATGCGCGCCGTGGAGGCGGCCGCCAGCCTGTTCCGGGCCGACAGCGCCCTGGCCCGCCTCAACCGGGACGGGTCCCTCGAGGCGCCCGACCCGCACCTGCTCGCCCTGCTGCGCTTCGCCCTCGCCCTCGCGGCCGAGACCGGCGGCGCCTTCGACCCGACCGTCCAGCCGCTCTGGCCGGTCTGGGCCGGCGCGGCCGCCCGCGGCGAGCGCCCCGGGGCGGAGGCCCTGCGGGGGGCCCTGGCGCGGGTCGGCTGGCGGCGCGTGCGGGTCGCGACGGACCGGATCGTCCTGGAGCCCGGGACGGCCCTGACGCTGAACGCCCTGATCCAGGGCTACGCCGCCGACCAGGTCATGGCGGCGCTCCGGGCGCGCGGCATCGCCGACGCCTTCGTGGATACCGGCGAGTTCGGTGCCGCCGGCGCGCATCCGGACGGCACGCCCTGGCGCCTCGGTCTGGCCGATCCCCGCCACCCCGGCGAGGTCGCCGCCGTCCTCGCGCCGTTCACGGGCTTCGCCGCGACCTCGGGCGACTACAACATGAGCTTCTCGGACGACCGCGCGGACCATCACATCTTCGATCCGGCGACCGGCCGGTCGCCGCGCGCCCTGTCGTCGGTGACGGTGACCGCGCCGACGGGGCTCGTCGCCGACGGGCTCTCGACCGCCTGCATGGTCATCGGCCCCGCGCGCGGCGCGGATCTCGTCGCGGCCCGTCCGGGCTGCGCCGTGCGCTTCACCGGGAAGGGCTGACCCAGCCGTCTCGGGCGCGCGGGGCGGGGGGAACCGCGCCGCGCGCCCTGCCCCCGCGGCGGCGATGGCTCTACGGAGGGGCCGATCCGCGGCGCGGGCCCTGCATGCGTCCGCACCGGAGAGGACCGTCAGGAGACGCGCGTGACCGAAGTGACCGGGCCGTACTGGCCGACGGATGACTGGGCGGGACAGGACCCGGAAGCGGCGGGGCTCGATGCCGCGCGGCTCGCGGAGGCGGTCGGCTTCGCGGAGGCCCACGAGAGCGCGTGGCCGCGCGGCCTGTACTATCCCGACGGGCGCTACGTCGGGATCGTCGAGTGGAACGAGACCGGGCCCTGGAGCGCCATCGACGGGCCGGTGCGTCCGCGGGGCGGCCCGGCGGGCGTGATCCTGAAGGGCGGCCGGCGCGTCGCCACCTGGGGCGACACGGCCCGCCCGGACATGACCTTCTCGATCGCCAAGAGCTATCTCGCGGTCCTGGCCGGCCTCGCCCACGACGACGGCCTGATCCCCGACGTCGACGCGCCGGTGCGGGACAGCGTCCCCGACCCGCTGCTCGACGGCCCGCACAACGGCGCGATCACGTGGCGCCACCTCCTGCAGCAATCGAGCGAGTGGCAGGGCACGCTGTTCGGCAAGTCCGATCAGGTCGACCATTTCCGGCAGATCGGCCCCGGCGCCGACAACAGCCGCAAGGGCGAGGCCCGCGCGCTGCGGCGCCCGGGCACCTACTACGAGTACAACGACGTCCGGGTGAACCTGCTGTCGTACTGCCTGATGCGCCGCTTCGGCCGGGCCCTCCCGGAGGTGCTCCGCGAGCGGATCATGGACCCGATCGGCGCCTCCCGCGACTGGGCGTGGCACGGCTACGGGACGGCCTGGGTCGCGGTCGCCGGCGCGCGGGTCCAGTCGGTCCCCGGCGGCGGCCACTGGGGCGGCGGCCTGTTCATCGGGGCCGACGACCACGCCCGCTTCGGCCTCCTCATCGCCCGCGGAGGCGCCTGGAACGGGCGGCAGCTCCTCTCGGAGCGCTGGATCCGCGCCATGCTGACGCCGTCCCCGACCCTCGACAGCTACGGCTACCTCTGGTGGCTGAACCGCGGCGCGGCCGCCAAGCCGCACCTGCCGGCCTCGGCCTTCAGCGCCCTCGGGGCGGGCAACAACGTGATCTGGTGCGATCCCGAGCACGACCTCGTCGCGGTCCTGCGCTGGATCGACAAGACGGCCGTCGACGGCTTCCTGCTGCGCCTCGTCGCGGCCCTGCGCCCGTAGGCGGGCCGGCGGCGCTAGCGGCCCCGGACGTGATCGACGAAGCTCCTGAGCACCGGCCGCATCTGGCGGCCGGCCGCGATATCCCGGCCGCCGCCTGCGCCTCGAACGGACAGGCGCGTCCGGCGCCGCGGCGTCCGCCCGGAGACGGCGACCGCTACGGCGCGGCCGGGCCGGCGATGGTCGGTCTCTGCGCCGTCAGAGCGCCGCGATGGTCTCGGCCATCGCGCGCGCCCGCGGCACGAGGCTTCCCACCTCCAGGTACTCCTCGGGCGAGTGGGCCTTGCCGCCGACCGGGCCCACGGCGCAGAGCGTGGGGCAGCCGACGCTGGCGGTGAAGCCCGAATCGGCGCAGCCGCCGGCGAACTCGCCGGTGACGGGATGGCCGCCGTCCGCGCTCACCCGGGCGTAGGTCTCGAACAGCGCCCGCGAGGCCTCGTCCTGCACGAGCGGCAGGAACTCGCCCTTGATGGTGAGATGCGCGGTGGTGTCGGGCACCGTCGATCCCGCCACGATCTCCGCGATCCGGCTCATGGCGGCCTCGCGGTCGGGCGGGGTCACGTAGCGCAGGTCGATCTCGCAGGTGACCCGCGGCGCCACGGTGTTCACCGACTGGCCGCCGGAGATCAGGCCGACATTCACCGTGGTGCCGCGGTCGAGGTCGGTGAGCGCGTGGAGCGCGACGGTCTTGTGGGCGAGCTCCAGGATGGCGCTGCGCCCGTCGGCGTAGTTGCCGCCGGAATGGGCAGCCCTGCCGAGCACCTCGAGGTGCATGAACACCCCGCCCTTGCGGCCGGTGACGACGTTGCCGGTCGGCCGCCCCGGCTCGGAATTCAGCACCGCGCGGGCGCCCCGGGCGGTCTCCTCGATGATCGGGCGGCAGGCCGGCGAGCCGATCTCCTCGTCGCTGGTGAACAGGCCGACGAGGGGCACCGGCGCGCCGCCGGCCCGGTGGTAGGCCGCCAGCACGAAGGCGTTCATCACGAGGCCCGCCTTCATGTCGGCGACGCCCGGCCCGTAGGCGCGGCCGTCGGCGACCCGGAACGGCCGCCGCGTCGGCTCCCCCTTCGGGAAGACGGTGTCGCGGTGGCCCATGAGCACGACCGGCCGGTTGCCGCCGCCGGACCCGGCCACGCTCGCCTTCAGCGCGTCGCCGTAGCCGTCGACCGGGATCGTCGTGACCGGGATGCCGTGGCCGGCGAGGAACTCGGCGATGCGGATGCCGACCGCGTCGACGCCCGGCTTGTCGTAGGAGCCGGAATCGATGTTCACCAGCGCCTCGAGGAGCGCCAGCATCGCGCCCTCCTGCCCGTCGAGCCAGCGGAGAACGTCGGTGTCAGGTGTGGTCATCGGGGTCCTCATACCGGGCTGCCGGGACCGTGCGGCCCGGACGTCCGTGCGAGCGGAGTGAAGCGATCCGGTCGGCGCCAGACTGCGAGAGCTGCGCCGCCCTGGGTTGCTCCGCTCGCAAGGACGGCGCCGCGCCCGCACGATCCGCCGATCTGGTCGGCCGCGCCTACTCGACCGTGACCGATTTGGCGAGGTTGCGGGGCTGGTCGACGTCTTTCCCCATGAACACCGCCGTGTGGTAGGCGAGCAGCTGGATCGGCACCGCGTACACGATCGGCGCCACCGTCGGATCGAGCGCCGGCATGGTGAAGGTCGCGAGCGTGTCCAGCCCGTGCTCGGCCGCGCCCTTGGCGTCGCCGATCAGCACGATGCGCCCGCCGCGGGCGGCCACCTCCTGCATGTTCGAGACGGTCTTCTCGAACACCGCGTCGTGCGGCGCGATGACGATCACCGGCACGCTCTCGTCGATCAGGGCGATCGGCCCGTGCTTCAGCTCGCCCGCCGCGTAGCCCTCGGCGTGGATGTAGCTGATCTCCTTGAGCTTCAGCGCGCCTTCCAGCGCCATCGGGTAGCTGGTGCCGCGGCCGAGATAGAGCACGTCCCGCGCCTTCGCGACCTCCCGCGCCAGACCCTCGATCGCCGCCTCGTGGGTCAGCGCCTCCGCCATCAGGCCCGGCGCCTTGATCAGGCCGTCGACCAGGCGCCGCTCGCCCGCCGCGTCGAGCGTGCCGCGGGCGCGCCCCGCCGCGATGGCGAGGCAGAGCAGCACGGTGAGCTGGCACGAGAACGCCTTGGTGGAGGCGACGCCGATCTCCGGCCCGGCCAGCGTCGGCATCACCACGGAGGATTCCCGCGCGATGGTCGAGGTCGGCACGTTGACGACGCTCAGCGTGTGCTGGCCCTGGGTCTTCGCGTAGCGCAGGGAGGCCAGGGTGTCGGCGGTCTCGCCCGATTGCGAGATCACCAGCGTCAGCCCGTCCTTCTCCAGCGGCGCCTCGCGGTAGCGGGCCTCGGAGGCGACGTCGATCTCCACCGGCAGGCGCGCCACCTGCTCGAACCAGTAGCGGGCCACGAGGCCCGCATAGTAGGCCGTGCCGCAGGCGGTGATGTAGACGCGGCTGAGCTTGGCGAAGTCGAAGGGCAGCGCCTCGGGCAGCATGACCCGCCCATTCGCCATGTCGACGTAGTGGGCGAGCGTGCGGCCCACCACCTCGGGCTGCTCGTGGATCTCCTTGGCCATGAAGTGGCGGTACTCGCCCTTGTCGATCCGGTAGGCCTGCGTGGCGATCTTCTGCCGGGCGCGCTCGACCGTGGCGCCCGACGCGTCGCGGATCTCCGCGCCGCCCCGGGACAGGATCGCCCAGTCGCCCTCGTCGAGATACGTGATCGCGTCGGTGAACGGGGCGAGCGCCAGGGCGTCGGAGCCCAGGTAGGTCTCGCCCTCGCCGAAGCCGATCGCCAGCGGCGCCCCGTGGCGGGCCCCGATCAGCAGGTTCTCCTCGCCGGAGAAGAGGAAGCCCAGCGCGAAGGCGCCGCGCAGCCGCGGCAGGGCGGCGGCGACCGCCTCGACCGGCCCCATCTGCCGGTCCATGTTGCGGCTGACGAGCTGGGCGACGACCTCGGTGTCGGTCTCGGTCTCGAAGACGACGCCGTCGGCCTCCAGCTCCTGCTTGAGCTCGCGGAAATTCTCGATGATGCCGTTGTGCACGACCGCCAGGCGCGCTGTGGCGTGCGGGTGGGCGTTGGTCTCGTTGGGCCGGCCGTGGGTCGCCCAGCGGGTATGGCCGATGCCGATCGTGCCGGTGAGCGGCTCCTGGGCGAGCTTGGCCTCCAGGTTGACCAGCTTGCCCGAGGCCCGGCGCCGCGCCAGCCGGCCGTGCTCCAGGGTGGCGATGCCGGCGGAATCGTAGCCGCGGTACTCGAGCCGCCGCAGGGCCTCGATCACCTGCCCCGCCACCGCGTCGCGCCCGACGATGCCGACGATGCCGCACATAGGAGTGTCTCTCGCTGTCGCGCCCGGATGGCTACGCGCAGCGCTGCGCAAGGTCCGGGCCGCCCCGCGCCGTGCGGGGCCGAGCGGGACTTCTACCGGATCGGGACGGCGCAGGGCCAGCCCCGGTCACGCGGCCCTTCGCGCTCACGCCTTCCCGCGCCGCGCCTTCTCGGCCTGCAGCGCCGCCCGCTTCTCCCTGGCCCAGCCCGGCTTCACCGCCTGCCGGCCCCGGGCCACCGCCATGGCGTCCGCCGGCACGTCGTCGGTGATCACAGAGCCCGAGGCGACGTAGGCGCCCTCCCCCACCGAGACGGGGGCGACCAGGGCCGAGTTCGAGCCGATGAACGCGCCCGCGCCGATCGTCGTCCGGTGCTTGAGCACGCCGTCGTAATTGCAGGTGATCGTGCCGGCGCCGATATTGGCCTTGGCGCCGATCTCCGCGTCGCCGAGATAGGTGAGGTGCGCGGCCTTGGCGCCGGCCCCCATCCGGGCGTTCTTCAGCTCGACGAAATTGCCGAGCTCCGCGCCGGCCTCCAGCACGGCGTGGCCGCGCAGCCGCACGAACGGCCCGACCTTCACGCCCGCCTCCAGGCTGGTCTCGGTGAGATGCGCGAAGGCGCGCACGGTGCAGCCCTCCGCGACCCGCACGCCGGGGCCGAACACCACGTGGGGCTCCACGATCACGTCGCGCCCCAGCACCGTGTCGTGGCTGAGGAACACCGTCTCGGGCGCGATCAGCGTCGCGCCGCCCAGCATGGCGCTGCGGCGCAGCTGCGCCTGGATCGCGGCCTCCGCCACGCTGAGCTGCACCCGGTCGTTGACGCCCTGCGCCTCGGCCTCGTCCACCGGCACGACCGTGACGGGCAGCCCGTCGGCGACCGCCAGCGCCACCGCGTCGGGCAGGTAGTACTCGCCGGCGGCGTTGTCGTTGCCGATGCGGGCGAGCAGCGCCAGGGCGTGCCGTCCGGCGAGCGCCATCAGCCCGGCATTGCACAGGGTCACGGCCCGCTCGGCCGCGCTCGCGTCCTTCTCCTCGCGGATGGCGAGCACGCGGTCGCCCTCGGTCAGCACCCGTCCGTAGCCGGCGGGCGTGGCCGTCTCGAAGGCCAGCACGGCCACCGCGGCGCCGTCGGCCAGGGGCGCGCGGAGGCGCAGGAAGGTGTCGGCCGAGACGAGCGGCGTGTCGCCGAAGGCGATCACCACGTCGTCGTCCGGGTCGGCCAGGATCTCCCGGGCGGCCAGGACCGCGTGGGCGGTGCCGAGGCGCTCGGCCTGCGGGAAGACCCGGGCGCCGGGGGCCGCCCGGGCGATCTCGGCGGCGACGTCGTCGCGGCCGGGCTCGGCCACCACGGCGATCCGGCCCGCGCCCGCCGCCTGCACGGCGGCCAGGACGTGGCCGAGCATGCTGCGGCCGGCGATCCGGTGCAGCACCTTCGGCAGGTCGGAGCGCATCCGCGTGCCCTTCCCGGCCGCGAGCACGATGGCGGTGAGGCTGCGCGAGGGCGTTCCGGTCGGGGTCATCGCAGGTCCAGGCGTCGATCGAAGGCCACGACGGATGGGCCGGACGGGCGCCCGGCGCAACCCCGTCCGGAGCGATCAGCGCAGCGCCAGGGCGACGTGCTGGCTGGAGCCGTGGGCGAAACGCTCCCGGCGGCGCTCGATCGAGCTCGGGATCCGCAGGGACTCGCGGTACTTCGCCACCGTGCGCCGGGCGATGTCGACGCCCTCCCCGCGCAGCTTCTGCACCAGCGCGTCGTCGGACAGCACGTCGTCCGGCGTCTCGCCGTCGACGAGCTGCTTGATGCGGTGGCGCACCGCCTCCGAGGAGTGGGCGGCGGCGCCGGCCGCCCCGGGGATCGCCGCGGTGAAGAAGTACTTCATCTCCAGGGTCCCGCGGCTCGTGCCGATGGCCTTGTTGGAGGTGACCCGCGAGACGGTCGATTCGTGCATGCCGATCGCCTCGGCCACAGTCTTGAGGTTCAGCGGCCGCAGGTGGGTGACGCCGTGGACGAAGAAACCGTCCTGCTGGCGGACGATCTCGGTGGCGACCTTCAGGATGGTGCGGGCACGCTGCTCCAGCGAGCGGGTCAGCCAGTTGGCGTTCTGCAGCGCCTCCGACAGGAACGCCTTGTCGCCCTCCGCGGCGGCGTTGCGCGAGACGCGGGCGTAGTAGCTCTGGTTCACCAGGACCCGGGGCAGCGCCTCGCTGTTCAGCTCGACCAGCCAGGAGCCGTCCGGCGCGGCGCGCACGAACACGTCCGGAACCAGGACCTCGACGGCGCTCGACCCGAAGGCCCGGCCCGGCTTCGGGTCCAGGCGCCGGATCTCGCCCAGCATGTCGACGAGATCCTCGTCGTCGACGCCGCAGAGGCGGCGCAGCGCGGCGAAGTCCCGCTTGGCCACGAGGTCCAGCCGCGAGACCAGCGCCTGCATCGCCGGGTCGAACCGGTCGCGCTCGCGCAGCTGGATCGCGAGGCACTCGGCGAGGTCGCGGGCCGCGATCCCGGGCGGGTCGAAGGTCTGGACCAGCGCCAGCATCCGGCCGACGAGGGCCGGGTCGGCGCCGAGGCGCTCGGCCACGCCCTCCACCGTCTCGCGCAGGTAGCCGGCCTCGTCGACGGCGTCGATCAGGAACCCGCCGATCAGCCGCTCGGCCGGATCCCGGGTCGCGAGGTCGAGCTGGCCCGCGAGGTGCTCGCGCAGCGAGGTCTCGGCCGTCAGGGTCGCCTCGAAGTCGGGGGCCTCGGCGTCGAAGCTGCCGCCGGTGCTGCCGTAGGGCGGCGGCGTCAGCGAGAGCATGTCGCCCCCGCCCGCCTCGCGCGCCTGGACGGGGCTCTCGTCGGGGAAGACGTTGTCGAGGCGCGTGTCGAAGTCGCTCTCGATCTCGCCGCGGCTCGGGTTGAGGTCGGCCGAGAGCCACGATTCGGGCTCTGCCGCCTCGAACCCGTCCGACCCCGCCTCGTCGGCGTGGCCGCCCGATTCGGCGGCATCGCCCGCGGCCGGCAGGTCCGGCTCGGCGCGCTCCAGCAGCGGGTTGCGCTCCAGCTCGGCCTCGACGTAGGCCGAGAGATCGAGGTGCGACAATTGCAGAAGCTTGATCGCCTGCAGGAGCTGCGGCGTCATCACCAGGGCCTGGCCCTGACGCACTTCCAGCCGTTGCACCAAACTCATGCGAGGCCCCGATGCCCTTCCGGCGCGGTTCGCCAGCCGGAGCCACGCTGCTCACGGCATGGTTCTTGCTTGTTCCGTTGCGCTTTCTCTAGCCCGATCCGGCCCGCGCGTCAAAGCGCGACCGCGCACGCGGATGTTGGCAAGTGCACAGCGCTGCCGCGCCCGTGGCGCGTCGGCCACATCCCGGTCTTCCACCCCGCAGTCTGAAGGCAGATCTTAAAGGAAGGTTTGCGCATTCGTCCGCGCGCGTTTGCCAAGACATCCGAAAATCGCCGGCATTGGTTTGTCTGGTTGCAGACGCTTCGTCCGCTAGATGCAATATCCGCTCGCTATTGCGTGTTGATCCGAGCATGGCTCGGGGGTGCGCCCCGGTTCCCGCACCCGAGCCGGAGCGCGGATGTCGATCTCTGCGTACGCGTCTGCCGAATGCCGCATCAGAACCGCCTTCTGGCTGCCCTATCCGAGGCGGATGGCGCGCTGCTCCGGCCTCATCTCGAGGCGATCGACCTTCCTCTCGGCAAGGTGCTCGTCGAGCCGGCCGCCACGATACCGCACGCGGTCTTCATCGACACCGGCCTGTGCTCCGTGGTGTCGACCATGGCCGAGGGCGGCCGCATCGAGATCGGACTGTTCGGACGCGACGGCATGGCTGCGCCGGCGCTGCTGCTCGGAACCGACACGATCCCGTACCAGATCTTCATGCAGGTTGCCGGTCGCGGGCGCCGGATCTCCGTGTCGGCCCTGCGCGAAGCCCTGCGATCCAGCCCGTCGCTGCGCAACCTGCTGCTGCGCTACGTCCAGACCTTCCTGATCCAGGTTGCCCAGACCGCGATCGCCAACGCGGGCGCGCCCGCCGAGGAACGGCTCGCGCGGTGGCTCCTCATGTACCACGACCGGCAGGACGGCGACGATCTGTCGGTGACGCACGAGTTCCTGTCGATCATGCTCGGCGTACGCCGGCCGACGGTCACGGTCGCGATCCACACCCTCGAGGGCGCCGGCCTGATCCGGGCCCGGCGCGGCCGGATCCGGGTCCTGAGCCGCATGCGCCTGGAGGAGGCTGCCGGCCAGACCTACGGCCCGGCCGAGGCCGAGTACGAGCGCCTGATCGGCCCGCTGCGGCGCCCTCAGAGCACGCTGGCCTAGGGCGCTTCGGCCACCACGGTGCCGGCCGCGCGGCGTGCCGTCGACGTGCGGCCGGCGCATCGCGCTCAGGACGTCGTGGGCGAGGCGCTCGGTCGCGGCCCGGTCGGGCAGCCCGTTGCCCTCCCGATCGGCGATCGGCGTGCCCCGCCGTCGGGATCGGAGCGCCATTCCCCTGTCGGAGCGGAGTCGGGGCCTGAGCAGGGTGTCGGACCGGCGCGGACCACGCCGGGCGGGGGGCCGGCCGCCGCGCACCCGCCGGGAGGAGCAGCGTGCGCGCGGGCGACCGCGGCATCGTGCGCGCCGACGCCTGCGGGTCGGACCATGCCGGCCCGATCGGACGTTCGCGCAGAGGATCCGGCGCTCCGAACGGCGTCCGCCGCACCGGGGCCTATGTCCACACTCATACATTTTTTCGAGGGCGGCCGGATCGCGGCCCGGAGAGCCGCGTTTCCTGCCCGGTCGCCGCGACGCGAGGGTCGGGCGTCCGGTCGCGCGAGGCCATGCCGGTGCCCACACACAGGTTAACGACATCGCTCAGGTCGCGGCGCACGCTCGTCATCTGGCCGTGAGGTTCTGCGCCGTGCGCTACTTCACCGATTTCACCGACGACCGCGGGCTGTCCCGCGACGAGGAGGGGCTGCCCTTCGCCGATTGCCACGCGGCGTGCCTGTCGGCGACCGAGGCCCTGGTCGAGGCCGCGCAGGACCGGCTCCGCGTCAGGGCGGACCGGCCGGCCCCCGGCGATGCCGGCCTGGTGCTGGAGACGCGGGTCCGGGACGCGACCGGCAGCACGGTCTTCCGCGCCCGCCTCACCCTCGACCTGGACTGGCAGGCCGCCGACGGCTGAGCGCGGGCCCTACCAGCCGCAGTTCGGGATCGGCGGCTGCGCCTTGGCCATCGCCGACTTCTCGATCTGCACCATCGCGCCCCAGGCGTATTTCTGGGCGTGGGGCGTGACGTTGGCGAAGAGGCAGCCGAGCTGGAAGTGGGTCGCGCCCATCTCGCCCGCGAAGCCCATGCAGTCCAGGAAGGTCCAGGTCTTGGGTACCGGGGTCATGGACCGCCAGCGCGGCATCGCGACCGGCGAGCAGACCTTGATCGCACCGGTGCCGTCATCGGCGTTCAGCGCGTCGCCCGGGCTCTGCGCCGCGCCGGGCTGCACGGAGAGGCCGAGCAGGAGGGTCGCCGCGAGGGGGGCTCGGCAGGAGATCAAGGCGTGTCGGCTCATCGGTTCAGCGCATCGTCCACCACAGGGCCGCGAGGATCGCGAAGCCGACGACGTTGTAGAGGATCGCCCAGATCCACACACCCAGGACGGCGCGGCTCGGCTGCCGTGGCCGCGACCGACCGAGCCGCAGGCGGTTCCGGTCCTCCGGGGTCGGCCAGATCGCCGCCCGGGGAGCCTTGAGGAGCCGCGTCAGCGCCTCCGGGAGGTGCGGGCCGGGCGGTGTCTCGCCGGTCATGGCGGTCTCCGATGCGACGATGGGCCGTTCCGAGGCGGGCGGGAGCCGGACCTGTTCGGGCGACCGGCGGCCGGGCGCCGCCGCCCGCCGCTCACAGCACCGTGCCGGGTGCCTGCGGGTAGTACTGGTAGGCCCAGGTCTCGGAGAGCAGCCGGTCGCCCGATCTCAGCTGCAGACGCATCTCCACCGGATCCGGTCCCTCGGCGTAGACCTTGAGGAAGACCCGCCAGGGGCTCGGCTTGCCGTAGGGCGCCCAGGTGGCGCCGACCTCCTCGACGCTGCCGCGCGACAGGGTGAGCGCGACCGTCGCCTTCTCGGGATCGAGGCCCGACAGGGCCGCGCCCTCGAATTCCAGGACGAATTGCCGCACGAGGTTGGCGCGACCCGGCCGCCGGTCCGCATCCGCGAGCCACGCGGCCTTGGTGGCCCGGGTCGCGACGCACCGGGCGAGATCGGTGGCGACCGGCTCCGCGACGGTCCAGCGCAGCCGGTAGGCGAAGCTGCGGTCGGACCCGGCCTTCGGCGCGTCGTCCGGCACCCAGAGGGCGACGATGTTGTCGTCGGTCTCCTGGTGGGTCGGGATCTCGACGAGCTGGACGCTGCCGCGGCCCCAGTCGCCCTGCGGCTCGACCCAGATGTCGGGCCGGTTCTCCTCGAAGCCGTCGTCGATGTAGGTCTCGTACGCGCGGTCGCGCTGGAGCAGGCCGAACCCCTTCGGCGACCGGTCCGCGAAGGCGCTGACGCTGAGGCGGGGCGGGTTGTTGAGCGGCCGCCAGATCAGCTCGCCGGACCCGGTCTGCATCAGCAGGCCGTCGGAATCGTGCACCTCGGGACGCCAGTCGCTCGCGAGGAAGCGGCTCATGCCCTCCGAGTACCAGAGCATCGAGGTCAGGGGCGCCATGCCGAACCGCTCCACCGCCTCGCGCATGTAGACCGTGCAGGCGACGTCGATGACGACGTGCGGCTCCTTCCGGGCGACGAACCGGTAGGCGCCGGTCAGGCTCCGGCCCTCGAGGAGCGCCAGCACGGTCACGGCGCCGTCCGAGGCCGGGCTGACGTAGAAGCGGGTGAAGACCGGGAACTCCTCGGTCTTCCCGGGCCCGGGCGCCGTGTCGATCGCGATGCCCCGGGCCGAGGCGCCGTACTGGGCACCGTCCCCGGCGGCGCGGAAGTAGGACGCGCCCAGGAAGGCCAGCCAGTCGCCGTCGTCGCCCGGCTGGCCCGCGGGCGCCTTCTGGAACCGGAATCCCGCGAAGCCCGCCCCGTCCGGGACGTCCTTGGCCGGATTGCCGGGCGGGTAGGTGAAGAGGTCGTGGGCGTACAGCACCTCGCGGGCCTGCCCGCCCTCCAGGGCGTAGACCTTCACGGGGTGACGGAAGAAGTTGCCGAGGTGGAAGAAGGTCACCGGGTAGGGGCTGTCGGCGAACAGGGCGTGGCCCGGCGGGTAGCGGATCTCCTGGAGCGGCCCGTAGGTCAGGGCGTCGAGGGCCGCCGAGGCGGGGGCCTCCGGCGGCGGCGCGTAGGGGCGGTCCCGCAGCGTCCGGGCGAGGTCCTTCAGCCGGTCGAGATCCATGGGCTCGGGCGGCGCCAGGCGCGGCCCGCCGCCGGCGGCCCGGGCGAGGCCGGGATACGGCGCGAGGGCGAGGAGCCCGATGGCGGTCAGGACGCGGCGCGTGATCAAGCTGGAACCCCCCGATGCGGCCGGGCCTCGCGACCCGCGCCGCCCTCTAGCCACGCCGGCGCGGCGGCGCAATTTCCCGGCCCGCGGCTCAGCTCCGCGGACCGCAGCTGCCGGTGCTGCCGTCGGTCGTCCAGAGGTTGGCACCGCCTCCCGGCGGGCACTGCCCCGGCAGCGCCAGGGTGATCAGCTTCGCGAAGGTGCTGGCCTCGTCCTCGCCGTAGCCGATCTCCCCGACCATGCGCCCGGTCCTGTCGAACAGCGCCACGGTGGCGGAATGCTCCATCGTGTAGTCGCCGTCCTTGGTCGGCACGCGCTTGTAGGCGACGTGGTAGGCGTCGGCCATGCGGGCGACCTGCTGCGGCGTGCCGACGAGGCCGCGGATCCGCGGATCGAACGAGGCCAGGTACTCCCGCAGGGCGTCGGGCGTGTCGCGCTCCGGGTCGAGGGTGACGAAGACGACGTTGAGGCGGTCCGCGTCGCGGCCCATCCGGCCGAGGGCGGCCGACAGGGTCGCGAGCGTCGTCGGGCAGACATCCGGGCAGTGGGTGAAGCCGAAGAACAGGACGGACGGCTTGCCGCGGAGATCGGCCTCGGTCACCGGGCGGCCGTCGACATCCGCCATCGTGAACGGCCCGCCGACCTTCCGGGGATGGCTGAACCGCGAGCCCTGCTGGAGGACGATCGCCCCGGTGCCGGTGGCGACCACGGCGATGAGGGCGGCGGAGGCGATGAGGGCGAGAGGGCTCGGTGCCATGCTGTGACCTGCGACGGCGCGTCGAAGCGGACGGTATCGATGCGGCCAATATGGGGTCCGTGTCGACCGGCGTGAGGCCCGGCGCGCCGTGCGGGGCCGGGCACCGAGCCGGGCACCGGGCCGGGAACGGCGCCAGGAACACGCCCGGGCGAGGCCGGTTGGCCAGGATACGGGCGGTCGCGCCATCCGGTGCCGGGACGCCCGTGGCCCGCCGGGATCGGTCGATCCCGTCGGGCCCCGGCCGGGCCGCGCGCCCGACCGTCCCTTCCGCGACCGTGTACGGGAGCCGCCCCAGATGGCCCAGCAGATCCCCGTCGACCCGCAGGCCCGGGCCGACGATCCCCGCCGCGACGCCGAGCGGGACGACGCGACCCACGCCATCGCCGACGACGTCGCCTACCAGCGCCACGTCCTGGTCAACGTCGTGTTCGTGGGGGCCCCCGGCGCGGGCGACCGGGGCTGGGTCCTGATCGATGCCGGCGTGATGGGCGCCAAGCGCGGGATCCAGGCCGCCGCCCGGGCCCGCTTCGGCGCGGGGGCCCGGCCGGCCGCGATCGTCCTGACCCACGGCCATTTCGACCATGTCGGCGTCCTGGAAGACCTCGCGGGGGAATGGGATGTCCCGGTCTACGCGCACGTCCTGGAGCGGCCCTATCTCGACGGCAGCGCCGCCTACCCGACGCCGGATCCGAGCGTCGGCGGCGGCCTCCTGGGTCGCCTGTCGCCGCTGTTCCCCACCCACCCCGTCGACGTGTCCGGGCGGCTGCACCACCTGCCGGAGGACGGTTCGGTGCCGCCCCTGCCCGGCTGGCGCTGGATCCACACGCCGGGCCACGCGCCCGGCCACGTCTCGCTCTGGCGCGAGTCCGACCGGACGCTGATCGCGGGCGACGCCTTCATCACCACGGCGCAGGAATCCGCCTACGCGGTCGCCACGCAGGCGCCGGAACTGCACGGGCCGCCGATGTACCTGACGATCGACTGGCCGGCGGCGCGCGCGTCGGTGCGGGCGCTCGCAGCGCTCGCTCCGGAGCGGGTCATCACCGGGCACGGCCGGCCGCTGCAGGGGCCCGAGATGCGCCGCGCCCTCGACGCCCTGGCGGAGGATTTCGACCGGGTCGCGGTTCCGGAGACGGGCCGGTTCGTGGAGCACCCGCTCGGGGCCGCCGACGGCTCCGCCTACCGGGCGCCGCGCTGACCCGCGCGACGCCGCGCGGGCGGCGTCCCACGCCTCACGAGGCCCGCGCCAGATCCGGGAACGGGGCCGGGGATCGCGCGGCGGCGAGCACGTCGTCCATCTCGGCCTTCGGCATGGCGTGGCCGAACAGGTAGCCCTGGCCGAAATGGCAGCCCTGGTCGGACAGCCAGTCGAGGCTGGCGTCGGTCTCGATCCCCTCGGCGGTGGTGGAGAGGCCGAGGCTCGCCCCGAGCTTGATGATGGCGTCGACCAGCTTCGCCCGCTCGTCGCTCATCGTGATGGCGTCCACGTAGCTGCGGTCGATCTTCAGCTTGTCGAACTTGAGTTCGCGCAGGTGGTACAGGCTGGAATAGCCGGTACCGAAATCGTCCAGCGCGATGCGCACGCCGAGTTCGCGCAGGGACAGCAGGGTCGTCCGGGTCGCCTCCAGGTCCTGGATCAGGGCACTCTCGGTGATCTCGACCTCCAGGCGCTGCGGCGGGAAGCCGGTCTCGGTCAGGATCCCCAGGATGCGCTGGGCGAGCCACGCGTCCTGGAACTGCTGCGGGGCGATGTTCACCGCCAGGATCAGGTGGGGCGGCCAGGCGCGGGCATCCAGGCACGCGCGGCGGATCAGCGTGTAGCTGAGATCCGCGATCATCCCGGTCTCCTCGGCCACCGGGATGAACTCGCTCGGTCCGACCAGCCCGCGCGACGGGTGGCGCCAGCGCGCCAGCACCTCGACGCCGACGATCTCCCGCTCGGGGAGCGACACCACCGGCTGGTAGAAGGGCTCGATCGCGCCCGTCTCGATGGCGCCGCGGAGTTCCGTCTCCATGCGGGCGCGGGCGCGCAGCTCCGCGTCCATGGCGCTGCGGAAGAACCGGAAATTGCCGCGCCCGTCCTTCTTGCCCTGATACATGGCGAGGTCGGCCGCGTGCAGGATCGCGTCGGCGTCCCCGTGCTCGGCCGACACCGCGGCGACGCCGACCGTCGCGCCGACCTTGAGGTCGTTCTGGCTCCACGTCACCGGCTCGGCGATGCGCCCGATGACCGCCTGGGCGAGACGCCTCAGCGCCTCGCTCTCGTAGCGGAGCGGGACCAGCATGGCGAACTCGTCGCCGCCCAGCCGGGCCGCCAGGCCGCCCGACGGCACGAGCTGCTGGAGGCGCTCGGCCACGGCGCACAGGACCGCGTTCCCGGCCGCGTGGCCGTAGAGGTCGTTGACCGGCTTGAACCGGTCGAGGTCGATGAGCAGCACCGCCGCGTCCCCGGCGCCCGACGCGTGCGCCCGCTCCACGGCGTCGATGAAGCGGCGGCGGTTCGCCAGACCGGTCAGCCCGTCGTGCCGGGCGATCGCCTCGGCCTGCGCCGCCGCGGCGGCGCGCTCGAGCATGAGCCGCCGGAGGATGATCGACTTGCGGATGCTGGCGCCCCACTGCGCCACGCCCATGCAGGCGGCGAGCAGGAGGAGATCCGTGAGGTTGTAGGTGGCGACCAGGGTGTTGAGATACGCGAAGGTCCCCAGCGTGACGCCGACGAACCAGATCCCGACGCCGATCACGAGCAGGCACAGGGTCTCGTACAGCTCGCCACGGCCCCAAGCTTTCGACGTCTCGATCGGCATGGTCAGGACCCGGTTTCCAGCGTCAGCGCGAAACATGCTGTCCGCTCATGCGCTGTAAAACAGCCTCCGGACGCGGGCGCCTATCTACATCGTTACGTGACTTTGTCTTGGTTTAATTTGAATTAAAGCCTGCACCACTCTCCGGCGCGCGCGGCTCGATCACGCGCAGGTGTCCCACCGCGCGGGAATTTGCCGCACATGCCCTGGTCACACCCTCGGCGATCCGGCACAGGACCGGCGCCGTCACGCCTCGCCGACGGCGTTCGGACGTTGCGCGCCTGCGCGGCTCTCCTGGAGGGCTGCGGCCGCCTTGACGATCGACAGGATCCCGCCGCGGGTCGTCTCGTCGGTGATGCTGGTGAAGGCCAGAACGAGTTCCATGACCTTCGGATCCTCGAACAGGGCTGCGGGCCCGACGCGTCCGCCGCCGGTGTCCCGCGGATCGGCGAAGAAGGTGTCCACCGGCACCTTCAGCAGGTCGGCGATGGCCTGAAGCCGCCCGGCGCCGATGCGGTTGCGCCCCTTCTCGTACTTCTGAACCTGCTGGAAGCTGACGCCGATGGCCTGACCGAGGTCGGTCTGGCTCAGGCCCTGTGCCACGCGCAGCGCCGCGATACGGCCGCCGATCGTGCGATCGGTCTCGGTGGCGGACTTGGGCTTCGGGGAGGACGACATCGGACGGAAACCTTCGGCATGCGGGACGGGGGCGACTTACCGGGTGTCGCGGTAAAAAACACAACCAAAAACTGCTTAGTGCACCAATAAGTTGCGCAAGTCCTAGTTGCACCGGGCGCATGGCTTGGCTGTTGGTTGTACGCCCACGGTCATCGAAACCGCAATGGCGGGCGGTGTCTGTCACGCGGCGCACAATTCATCGCGACCGTTCCACCGGTTTTCGCCCAGGCGCGAGGCCAGTCAGCCGCTCTACAGGACGACTCGGCGGAGATCGGGCGTCGCGATGTAAAGTACCGACATCGTGGATGATCGTCGCGCGCAGCCACGGATGTGTGAAGCCGCGCACCGCGTCGAGGAATTCCGCCCGCCGCTTCTTCGCAAGACAGCGGCGCCGCGCGCCGTGAGCGGGAATGTCGACGCCGGCAAGGCGCGGTCGCTATTGTCGCCAGGATACTGCGGTTATCGTAGGTCCAAACACTTTGTGTTCCGATCGTGAAAATCTATGAAATGATGTATTCAACGGCCAAGCCCTGCGGTACGGTCGGCTTCCCATCACAGCGCCGGCGTCGATGACCGATCTTCTCGCGACCTTCCAGGAGCCGACCGCCTCTGCCGGGCAGGCCGAGCCGGTGACTGAGAGGTCAGCCCTGCGGGCGCATATCGCGCGGATCCTGCGCAAGCTCCCTTCCGCCAAGGCGGCAGGCGCGGCGCGCTGATGGCCTCCGGGCCGTCATTCGGTCCCCGGCCCGTTTGAACTGCGACTTGCTCCGTGTGGTTGAGCCAGTGTCACTCCTCACAACGACACGGCGGGAAGACCACGTATGATGTCTGAATCCGGTTTCCGGCTCGGGGCCGCACGTCCGGCTTGGCGCATGGCGGCGGCCGTCGCGGCCGGGTTGGGCGTCGGCTCGCTGACCGGCTCTCTCGCCGATGGCGCCCGTGCGGCCGAGGCGATGCCCTCCGTCGACCTGACGATGACCACGGAGAACGGAGCCGCGACATGCGCGCCCGCCGAGCTGCGTCTGCCCGCCGAGTCGGATGTCAGCATCCGGGTGCAGAACAAGTCCACGAGTCAGATCGTCCTGACCGCGCCCCAGATCTTCGAGAACAAGAACGTGCTCCACCACGACGGCGACGTCGTGCACGTGGCCAGCAACGACGGCTACACGGTCAAGCAGAACGGCCAGGGCGAGATCCGCGTGCGGACGATCGCGGCCGGCCAGTATCCCTACGGCTGCACGAGCGTGAACGACAGGTCCCAGCCATTCCGCGGAACCCTGACCCTCAGCCCGGCGGCGCGCTAGCGGCCCGCCGCGTCGGTGTGGCGGCGCTCGGCGACCGGAGAAGGACCGGGCCCCGGCTGGCCCACGAATCCGAGACGGGCCGGACCGACCCGATCTCGCCGGACGCGACGGCCTCCACGGTCGCGCGCCTCGCCGAGCATGCTCGCGGCTGCGCCGCTCGGCGAGAGGCCCCTCGCCTCGGCGCGTTCTGCCGGCGCACCGGTCCGGGCGTACTCCATGGCGAGCGGCTCCTCGGAGTAGACGTGCTCGCCGGCCTCCAGGGCGGCCTCGGTCACCACGCAGCGGCAGGGTTCCGTTCCCGACCCTCATCGACTGGGCGTCGGATCCGCTTTCGGATCGGTCACTGGCCGGTTCGGGTGCCCGAATGCGGCGCGCCCGGATGGATTGTACACGGCGCGGTCGCCGAAAACGGTGGCGCACTTCGGTCGAACAGGCGTTTAACGCTCCGTTTACCGTGCTGTCCGAGAGTTCCAGCTTCAACCGGAGCCCCTGAACAGTCATGCTTGATGTCGCGTTCTGGTGGTGCGTGGCCGTGGCGCTGACCGGATCGGTCGGCCTCGTCGGCCTGGCCCTCTTCGCTGGACGGGGCGCCCGCTCGCGGCCGCGCGGCGTCAGGCTGGCCCGGGCCGAGCCCCTCGTGCTCCGTCACTTCGGGCGCGCGTAGATCGGCGGCCACCGGCCCGACGACGGACGTCCGAGATCTGTCGGTTCGCGGCCGGTTCGATCTCGGGTCGGCATGGTCCGGCCGGCCCGGACGGCGCCAAGATCCAGATGGCGCTCGTCCGGGCCCGTGCGGCCGATCGCTTGTCGCGGACGAGGAGCGGTCGGCGCGGCGGCATCCGAACCGCGGACTCCCCGGGTCACGATTCCGAAGGGGGGAACGGCGCCTGTCGCTGGGCCTCACTCGGCGCGGCCGCAGCACATGCGGAGCATCAAGTCTCTGTAGATCGCCTGCGCCTCCTCGATCCGTTCCACGAGGCAGTACTCATCCGTTTTGTGGCACTGCGCCGCCTCGCCGGGGCCGACGATCAGCGTGGCGACACCGTCAAAAGCCGGCACGAGAGCCGACGCATCGGTGAAGTAGGGTGCCCCGGCCGGTTCCACCGCGGCCCCCGTCCGCTCTCGCAGCAGCGCCAGGAGCGGGGCAGCGGACGGATCGTCCGGCTCGGTCGCGAAGCCCGGGAAGCTCGTGACGATCCGGATCTCGGCCTCGGATCCGAAGAGGCGGCCGAGTTCGGCGACGAGCGCCGCGTGTCTCTGATCCGGGAGGGTCCGGATATCCACGGTGAACTCGGCGCAGTCAGGGACGGAGTTGATATTCTCTCCACCGCGGACGGTGGTGACGCAGGCCGTGGCGCTGCCCAGCAGTGGATGACGGGCGCCGAAATCGTAGCCTTCGAGCCTCCGGATCCACTCCGCGACCTTGCTGATCGCGTTCTCGCCCTCGTGCGGCATCGAGGAATGCGCCGTCCGCCCGCGCGCGGTCACGACGACGCGGAGAGAGCCCTTATGGGCGAAGAGGGCGGCATTCGACGTCGGCTCTGCCACGATCAGGAGTTCGGCGGGCCCGAGACCCTTCTCGCGGGCGACGTGGAATGCGCCCTCGCATCCGGTCTCCTCTCCGGCGGTGATCACGAGCGTGATACCGCGGTGAAAGCTGCGCCCGTCCTCGATCAGGTTGCACGCAGCCGCCACGAACGCGGCCACGCCCGCCTTCATGTCGCTGGCGCCGCGGCCGTACAGCCGGCCATCCTGCACGATCCCGTCGAAGGGAGGGAATTGCCACTCGTTCGACCCGAGTGGCACGACGTCTATGTGCCCAGTGAAGCAGAGCGGCTTGCCGTTGGCCGTCCCAGGCATGCGCGCGACCAGCGTTGGCCGATCCCTGGCGAATTCGTAGCTGACGACATCGAACCCGTATCCGGTCAGCAGGCGAGCGATGAACTCGGAACATTCCTTCTCCTCACCCGGAGGATTGATCGACCGGAACCGGATGAGCTGCTTCGCGAGGTCGACAGCGTTGAGGGGCATCGGTGCTTCCACGTGAAATTTCGCGCCGTTGCCGACGGCGGTCTCCAGGGCACGCGTGTCAGGACGACGACCCTGCAGCTTCATCGGCGATGGACCGCGCTCGGGAGGGCCCGAGCGGTTCGGGCGACCGGGCTGGGTCGCCTGCGGAATGACCGCTCGTGGGGAGCGGTCTGCCCGCTGCGAGTGGAGCATGCATCGGAGCGGCCGTCGCGATCCGATCCGCCTGCGACACTCATCGGGCGCGGGAGAATGAAGTCTCTTCCGCGCACCGGCGAACGAGGAACGCGTGCATTCGCCGCGCGGGCCGCCGAAATCTCGCCGGAAACGTTGAGCCAGAGAGCGATTTCGCGCGAACCACGCGATATTGGGCGACGGTGAAAACGGACGAAATCCGGCGTGGTTCCGAGGACAATGGGAATATATATTCTCACACAAATTGATTTACGTCATGAAATCCTGTTATAGCATGTTTAAGATGATGGACATCGTCGGCTGACTCGCGACAGGTGTCGGCGACTGGGAGAGCCGTGCGCTTCCACCTGCAAGGCGAAGGTGGAGCGACATGCCGTCAGCCCCCGATAGGCAAGTGACATCAGCTCTCATTCGCAAGTTGGAAAGCATCACCGCCCTCTCCGAGGTCGAGCGTGAGGCCATCCAGAGCTTGCCCGTGAGGACGCAGGTCTTCGGCGCGCACCAGGACATCGTGCGCGACGGCGACACGTCCTCGCAATGCTGCCTGATCCTCGACGGCTGGGCCTGCCGCTACAAGCTGCTCAACCAGGGCAAGCGGCAGATCCTGTCGTTCCACGTTCCGGGCGATATCCCGGATCTGCAGAGCTTGCACCTGCCGACCATGGATCACAGCCTCGCCACGATGAAGCACACGACCGTCGCTTTCATCTCGCATGAGAGCCTGCGCGCTCTGACCGCACGCTTGCCGGATCTCGCCGCGCTCCTGTGGCGCGATACCTTGATCGACGCGGCGATCTTCCGCGCCTGGATGACCGGCTTGGGCCGCCGTTCGGCCGACGAGCGGATCGCACACCTGTTCTGCGAGATGTACCTGAAGCTCCAGGCTGTGGGGCTCGCCGGCGATTACCGCTGCCCGATGCCGATCACGCAGATGGACCTGGCGGATGCGCTGGGTCTCACGCCCGTCCACATCAACCGCGTGCTCATGGGTTTGCGCAGCCGAGCCCTGATCACGCTCCGCAGCCGCACGCTGGTGATCGAGGCGTGGGAGGAATTGATGGAGGTTGCTGAGTTCGACCCCCGGTACCTGCATCTGGACAGGCGCGCTGCGTGAGGCTTCGCCTCCACCGACCGTCCGCCTTCGGGGCGGGGCGATGCCGCTCCGCATACCCGGGTAGGTCGTTGGCAGCCGCGGGGAGCGTTCTCAGCGGGGTGCGCGCCAGCGTCCCGTCTCAGTGGGTCTCGCCACTCGCCAAGCCGTTGGCCTCCGGCCGTGCCAGCGCGCGGCTCGCTCCCTGAGCGGCGCCGGTCTCCTGGTCGGAGGCCTCGGGGCCGCGCGAGGCTCGGAGACGGTCGGATGCGTGGCCACGGGCTTCGGCTACCCGCCGCGCCCAGCAGTGCACAGACCGCGAGGAGAGCGTGAGTCGCCCCATGGGCGGTTCTGGCGCCCCGTGGTTCCCCGTGCGCCGTCCGTTCCGCCTCGGCCTGCGGGCGGACTGGCGGCCGTTGATGGAGAAGCCTTGTTGCCCGAAGGCTCTAATGGTCGGAGTGGCGGGATTCGAACCCACGACCCCTAGTCCCCCAGACTAGTGCGCTAACCGGGCTGCGCTACACTCCGACGCCGCTAGGGCTCGCGGCTCTTAGCCTCCGCGCCGCGCCCGCGCAAGCCCTCCGGCGCGCGCGGGCCGCGCGGAGATGCTGGCTCTCGCGGGTCAGGCCCGCTACGGGGAGGCCTCACCCCGACACTTGCCCGAGGATCATGACGGACCGACCGATCGCCTTCGATCTCACGCGCCTCGTCACGCGGCTGCGCCACGCGAGCCCGTCGGGCATCGACCGCGTCGACCTCGCCTACGCGCGCGCCTATCTCGGCCGGGCGGAGACGGGCGTCGGCGTCGTCGCCACGGCCTTCGGACCGCGCATCCTCGATCGCGCGCAGGCGCTGGAGATCGTCGAGGCGGTGGCGGCCGGATGGGTCGAGGACCGGGACGCCGGGTCGGACCCGGTCTACCGGCGGCTCGCGTCCCGGTGCGGCGATCCCGCCGCCCCGCCGTCGCCGCTCGCCGCGCCGCGGACCGGGTCCGCCGAGAGGCGCCGGATCCAGGCGCGCAAGACCGTCGACATCGCGCTGCGCGGCCGGTCGGTCGCCGTCCTGCCCCAGGACGCGCTCTACCTGCACACCTCGCACCTGCGCCTCGACGACCCGCGGCGGTTCGACTGGCTCTATACCCGCCGGGACGTCCGGGCGGCGTTCTTCGTCCACGACCTCATCCCGATCACCCATCCGGAATACGGCCGGTCCGGCGAGGCCGACCGCCACCGGGCGCGCCTGCGCACGATCGGGCGGCACGCCTCCGCCATCCTGGTGAATTCGGAGGATACCGGCCGGCGCACCCTCGCGCACCTCGCCGCCGAGGGGTTCGGAAGGCCGCCGGTGGCCGTGGGCCATCTCGGCGTCGAGCCCGCCTTCGGGCGCGACGGACCCCGGTTCACGCCCGACCGGCCGACCTTCCTGGTCTGCGGCACCATCGAGTCGCGCAAGAACCATCTGCTGCTGTTCCAGATCTGGCGGCTCCTCGCCGAGCGCCACGGGAATGCCGCGCCCCGGCTCGTCGTGGTCGGTCGCCGGGGCTGGGAGGCGGAGAGCGCCATCGACATGCTGGAGCGCTGCCCCGGCGTGCGCGCCCACGTCATCGAGGCCTCGGGATTGTCCACGCACGGTCTAGCGGCGCTCATGCGCAGCTGCACCGCCCTGCTGATGCCGTCTTTCACCGAAGGGTACGGCATTCCCGTCGTCGAGGCCGCGGCCTCCGGGCTGCCGGTCGTCGCCTCCGACATCGCGGTCCATCGCGAGATCGCCGACAGCTTCGCGCTGTTCCGCGATCCCCTGGACGGTCCGGGCTGGATCGAGGCGATCGAGGCGCTCGCGCGGCCCGGCGCGCCCCTCCGGTCCGAGCTGGCCGGTCGTCTCGACGGGTATCGGCCGCCGGACTGGCCCGCGCATTTCGCCGCCGTGGCGCCGACCCTCGCGGCGCTCTGAGAGGGGGCCGGCCCGCGCCGGGCCGGCAACGGTCGGCGCGGCTGCCGGCCGGTCGCGCGCCGACGACGCACGTTGCGCCGCCGAGGTCTGACGAATAAGGAAAAGCGTCAGTCAACCAGCCTGGCCGAGAGCGGGCGGAACGGAGATCCTGCCGATGCGGGTGGTCGACCTCGATCGCGAGACGGTCAAGCGCGGGCTCGATGACGGCTCGATGCTGATCATCGATGTCCGTGAACCGCATGAATACGCGGCCGGGCACATCCCGGGCGCCGTCTCGCACCCGCTCTCGAGCTTCGATCCGCGGGCGGTCGCGGCCCTCGTGGCGGAGGACGGCCGGCGGGCGGTCTTCTCGTGCGCCGCGGGCGTCCGCTCCGTCCACGCGCTGATGGCCGCGCAGAACGCCGGGCTCGACCTCGCCGAACATTACAAGGGCGGCTTCAAGGACTGGTACAGCGCTGGCGAAACCGTCGACTGATCAACCGTTTCAATCCGGCTCGCGAGGCCGTGATGTGCGGTCGCGCACAAGCAACACCGTCGACCGCGGGTTACGGCGCACCCGCGGCGGAACAATCGTCAAGCTCGGCGCGACCGGACGGTCGGCCAACGGACAGCAGGACCCGATGCGCAGCCGGCTTCCCAGCCTTCTCACCGTCTTGTCAGGCCTGATCGCGGGTCTCGCGGCAGGGCCCCTCGCGACCCCCGCCCGCGCGCAGGCGCCGGGCGGCCCGCCGCCCAAGGTCACCGTGGCCAAGCCCGTGGTGCGCCAGATCGTCGAGCAGGATCAGTATACCGGCCGCTTCGACGCGATCGAGTACGTGGAGGTCCGCGCCCGGGTCACCGGCTACCTCGAGAAGATCAACTTCGTCGACGGCCAGACGGTGAAGAAGGGCGACGTCCTGTTCGTGATCGACCGGCGCCCCTACAAGGCGGCGCTGGAGCAGGCCCAGGCGGCCCTGGCCTCCGCCAAGGCGCGCCAGTCCTTCTCGCAGACGGACCTGGAGCGCGCGCAGACCCTGTCCCGGAGCGGCAACATCTCCGAGCAGGTCACCGACCAGCGGCGGCAGGCCTCGCAGACCGCCCAGGCCGACGTCGACAGCGCCCAAGCCGCCCTCAACAACGCCCAGCTGAACTACGATTTCAGCGAGGTGAAGGCGCCGATCAACGGCCGCATCAGCCGCCGCCTGGTGACCGAGGGCAACATCGTCAGCGCCGACCAGACCATGCTGACGACGATCGTGTCCCTCGACCCGATCTATTTCAGCTACACGGTCGATGAGAAGTCGTTCCTCAAGTACCAGAACAGCCTCGGCATCGGCATGGGCCAGACCCAGCAGGGCAAGGGCGTGCCGATCCTGATCGCGCTGTCCGGGGAGGCGAAGCCGACCCGCAAGGGCACCCTCGACTTCGTCGACAACCGCGTCGACAACGCCACCGGCACGATCCTGCTGCGCGCGACCGTCCCGAACCCCGACATGTTCATCAAGCCCGGCCTGTTCGGCATCGTCTCGATGCCGGCGACCAAGCCGTTCCAGGGCATCCTGCTGCCCGACGAGGCGGTGTCCGCCAACCAGGACAAGCGCATCGTCTACATCGTCGGACCCGAGAACGTGATCCAGCAGAAGGACGTCGTGCTCGGGCCGAAGGTCGACGGCTACCGGGTGATCCAGTCGGGGCTGAAGGGCGACGAGACCGTGGTGGTCAACGGCCTGTCCCGCGTCCGTCCGGGCGCGAAGGTCACCCCCGAGACGATCGAGCTGCCGCCGAGCAAGACCTGAGCCCGCGCGGCTCGACACGAACGCCTTCGTGCGCGCCCCGCGGCGCGCCCCGCACCGACGACGCAGGGCCCCGTCCGGGAGACCGGCGGGCCTCAGAGGTTTGACCGATGCGTTTCGCCCACTTCTTCGTCGACAGACCGATCTTCGCGTCCGTCACGTCGATCGTCTTCCTGATCCTCGGCTTCGTGGCCTACGAGAGCCTGCCGGTCTCGCAGTACCCCGAGATCGTGCCGCCGACCGTGACGGTGCGCGCCTCCTATCCCGGCGCCAACGCCGAGACCGTGGCCGCCACGATCGCGACGCCGATCGAGCAGGAGGTCAACGGCGTCGACAACATGCTCTACATGACGTCGTTGTCGACCAACGACGGCAACATGCTGCTGACCGTGACCTTCAAGGTCGGCACCAACCTCGATATCGCGAACGTGCTGGTGCAGAACCGGCTGTCGGTGGCGCAGCCGCGCCTGCCGCCGGACGTGCGCAACCTCGGCGTCACGGTCCGCAAGGCCTCGCCCGACCTGATGCTGGTCGTGCACCTGCTCTCCCCGAACAAGACCTACGACCAGAACTACCTCGCCAACTACATCTACCTGAACATCCGCGACGAGCTGCTGCGCCTCGACGGCGTCGGCGACATCACGATCTTCGGCGGTAACGAGTACGCCGAGCGCGTCTGGGTCGACCCCAACAAGCTCGCCGCCTACGGCCTCTCGGTCACCGACGTCACGACCGCCCTGCAGGAGCAGAACGTCCAGGTGGCCGCCGGCCAGCTGAACGGTCCGCCGGCCGCCAAGGGCGAGGCGTTCCAGCTCGTCGTGCAGTCGCAGGCGCGGTTCAAGACGCCGGAGCAGTTCGCCGAGGTGATCATCAAGGCGCAGGACGGGCGCCTCGTCCGGGTCAAGGACATCGCCCGCGTCGAGATGGGCCAGAAGGACTACACCACCAACTCGTTCCTCAACGACACGCCCGCGGTGGGCATCGGCGCCTTCCAGCGGCCGGGCACCAACGCTCTCGACGCGGCGGCGTCGGTCAAGAAGGTGATGGAGGAGGTCAAGAAGAACTTCCCGCCGGACGTCGAGTACCGCATCGCCTACAACCCGACGGAGTTCATCGAGGAATCGATCCACGAGGTCTACAAGACGCTGTTCGAGGCGGTCGGCCTCGTCGTCATCGTGGTGCTGGTCTTCCTCCAGAGCTGGCGGACGGCCCTGATCCCGGTCATCGCGATCCCGGTCTCGCTGATCGGCACCTTCGCGGCGATGGCGGCCTTCGGCTTCTCGCTGAACAACCTGACCCTGTTCGGGCTGGTGCTCGCCATCGGCATCGTGGTCGACGACGCGATCGTGGTGGTGGAGAACGTCGAGCGCAACATGGCCGAGGGCCTGTCGCCGGGCGATGCCGCGCACAAGACCATGGACGAGGTCGGCGGCGCGGTCATCGCCATCGCGCTGGTGCTCGCCGCGGTGTTCGTGCCGACGGCGTTCATCCCGGGCATCTCGGGCCAGTTCTACAAGCAGTTCGCGCTGACCATCGCGGCCTCGACCCTGATCTCGGCCTTCAACTCGCTGACCCTGTCGCCGGCGCTCTGCAAGCTGCTGCTGGTGCCCCACCACGCCCGCAAGGAGCCGAAGTTCTTCCTGACCCGGTTCGTGAACTGGCTGGCGAACGGCTTCAACCGCGCCTTCGACGCCACGTCGAACGCCTATGGACGGTTGATCCGGGTCCTGACCGGCGGCATCGTCGGCCTCGGCGTGATGCTGCTGGTCTACGCGGCGGTGATCGCCGGGACGCTGCATCTGGCGCAGACGACGCCCACGGGCTTCATCCCCGACCAGGATCAGGGCTACCTGATCGGCGTCGTCCAGCTCCCCTCCGGCTCCTCCCTCGACCGCACCACGGAGGTGTGCCTGCGCGCCGCCAAGCAGGCCCGGACGGTCGACGGCGTGGCCAACGCGGTGATCATCGCGGGCTTCGACGGCGCCACCTTCACGAACACGACCAATGCCGGCGTGATGTTCCTGACCCTCAAGGGGGCGAAGGAGCGCGCCGAGCAGGGGCGGAGCGCCGCCGTGATCACCGGTGAGGTGCTCAAGGCCACGTCCGACATCCAGGAGGCGCGGGTCATCGTCATCCCGCCGCCGCCGGTCCGCGGTCTCGGCAACGGCGGCGGTTTCAAGATGCAGATCGAGAGCCGCCAATCGTCGGACATCGGTCCGCTCATGGCCGCCGCCGGCGAGGTCATCGCCCAGGCGAACCAGAGCGCGGACGTCCAGCGCGTCTTCACGACCTTCGACAACTCGACGCCGCAGCTCTTCCTCGACATCGACCGCACCATCGCGCGGATGCTGAACGTGCCGCTGGCCAACGTGTTCTCGTCGGTCCAGGCGGATCTCGGCGGCACCTACGTCAACGACTTCAACACCCTCGGCCGCATCTACCAGGTGCGCCTGCAGGGCGACGCGGCCTTCCGCACGTCGGTGCAGGACATCTCGCAGATCAAGGTGCGCTCCTCCACCGGCGCGCTGGTGCCGATGGGCACGCTCGCCTCGGTGCGGGACGTCACCGGGCCGCAGATCGTGCAGCGGTTCAACCTGTACTACTCGGTCCCGGTGCAGGGCGTGGCCAAGCCCGGCGTCTCGACCGGCCAGGCGCTCAACGCCATGGAGGAGATCGCCAAGAAGGCGCTGCCCGACGGCTACTCCTACGACTGGACCGAGATCGCCTACCAGCAGAAGGCGGCGAGCGGCACGGCCGGCGCGGTCTTCGCCCTCGGCGTGCTGCTGGTCTTCCTCGTGCTCGCCGCGCAGTACGAATCCTGGGCGCTGCCCCTCGCGATCCTGCTGGTGGTGCCGACCGGCGTGCTCGCCGCCCTGGCGGGCGTGCAGTTCCGGGGGCAGGACAACAACATCCTGACCCAGATCGGCCTGATCGTGCTCATCGGCCTCGCGGCGAAGAACGCGATCCTGATCGTCGAGTTCGCGCACGACATCGAGCAGCGGGAGCACCGCGGCCCGGTCGAGGCGGCGGTGGAGGCCTGCCGTCTCCGCCTGCGCCCGATCCTGATGACCGCCTTCGCGTTCATCCTCGGCACCCTGCCGCTGGTCGTGGCCACCGGCCCCGGCGCCGAGATGCGCCAGGCGCTCGGCACCGCGGTGTTCTTCGGGATGATCGGCGCGACCTTCTTCGGCCTGTTCCTGACGCCGGTCTTCTACGTGGTCATCCGCCACTTCTCGATCTGGCTGGGCCGATTCCGGAAGAAGCACACGCACGGCGATCCCGGCGGCGCCGCCCCGGCCCACGGCTGACGGCCAGCGCGGCCGCCGAGCCCGGGCCGCCAGAACCCGGAGGCCGCGCCGGATCCGCGAGGGTTGGGCGCGGCTTCCGCGCGACGGGCGGGGGCGCCCGGTGTAGAGGCTCGCGGCATGTACGCCCTCGGTCGCCTGATTCTCGGGGCCTTCGCCCTCCTGCTCGCCGTCCCCGCGGGCCTCGCGGTCCTCGTCCTGGCGCTCCTCGTCGACCCGGACGCGCAGGCCTGGCTGACCGGCGGGGCGCTCGCCGGCCTCGACATGGCCCTGTCGGACCTCTCGGCCGGGCTGCCGCCGGAGGGGCTCGCCCTGTTCCTCGCCGGCCTCGCCAAGGCGCTGTTCGCGCTGCTGTTCGTGCCCCCGGCCCTGATCGGTCTCGGCGGTGAGATCCTCGGGCGCCGCGGCGTCCTGTGGTACGGCGCCGGCTGCGGGCTGCTCACCGCCGCCCTCCCCTGGCTGACGCGCGGCGCACTCCGGTCCGGCGGAGGCGCCCGCGACGCCGCCCTCCTCGCCGGCGAGGCGCGCCTGACGCTGATCCTGTTCGCGGTCGGCGCCAGCGCCGGGCTGGTCTACTGGCTGGTGGCCGGGCGCGGCGCCGGCCTTCTCTGGGACCGGCATCGCCCGGAGGGGGCCTGACGCTTCCCGCGACGCCGCCCTTGGCCCCGGACGCGCGGGCGCGCTACAGGGGAGCCGCCACGACACGGTTTCCGATGCTCGCCCTGCGCTCTCTCGCCTTTAACATCTGCTTCTACGCCGTCACGACGGTCCTGGCCTTCGCCGGCCTGCCCATGCTGGTCTCCGGCCGGTCGGTGCTGCGGCTCGCCCGCGCCTGGGGGCGGATCACCCTGTGGCTCCTGCGGGTCGTCGCGGGGACGCGGGTCGAGTTCCGCGGGCTGGAGAACATCCCGCCCGGCCCCCTGCTGGTGGCGGCCAAGCACCAGTCGGCCCTGGAGACCCTGGCCCTCTGCACGGTGCTGCCGAACTTCGCCTACATCTTGAAGAAGGAGCTGCTGCTCATCCCGCTGATCGGCTGGTACCTGTCGCGCAGCGGCATGGTGGCGATCGACCGGTCGAAGGGCACCCGGGCCATGAGCCTGATGAACGCCGCCGCCGGCGCGGCGATCCGGGACGGGCGCCAGCTCATCATCTTCCCCGAGGGGACCCGCCGTCCGGTCGGGGCGCCGCCCGCCTACAAGCAGGGGCTCTCGCACCTCTACACCGCCCTGAACGTCCCCTGCCTGCCCGTCGCGCTGAACACCGGGCTGTTCTGGTCGCGCAACAGCCTCGTGCGCCGGCCGGGCCGGGCCGTGATCGAGTTCCTGCCGCCCATCCCCCCGGGCCTGCCCCGCCAGGCGTTCCAGTCGCTGGCCCAGGAGCGTCTCGAGACGGCCTCGAACGCCCTCGTCGAGGGCGGACTCCAGGGCCTCGCGGCCGAGGGGCACGCCGTGCCGGCCGACGAGGCGCCGGCCGCTGCCGACGCCCGTCGCTGAGCCGCTCGCGGGCGCGGTTTTCCGCGTCGGGCCGGTGCCCGGCGGCTTGTGGATAACGGGCATCGTCGCCACATCTCCCTCTAGGAACGTCGCCCTTGACGCCTGTGGATATCGCGCGTTAGGTTGGAACAAATGGCGAACAGAAGAGCCCTGTCCTGGTCGGCCGCGCTCCGCGACCTGAAGGACGATCGCACCCGGAGGCAGGACGTGCGTGAAGAACGCCTCAAGACGACCGCGGGTCTGCGCGGCTCCCCCGCGCTCCCGCTCTCGGCCTGGCGTGGCCGTTCCGGCCGGCGCTACGTGGTCGGTGTCCATCCGGCCGGGGGCTTCGACCTCGACGAGATGGCGCAGGCCGTGGTGATCGCCGTCCGCCGGGACAATGCCGGCATCGCCGAGATGGTCTCGGTGGCGAGCTCCAGCGAGCGCCCGCGCGACCATCTGCGCCGGACCTGGCTCGACCGTGTTCGTCGCCGGGGTGCCACCGAGATGCACGTGCACCGCCTCGCCGAGAACGAGGCCGAGCGGACGGCGATCGTCGAGGATCTGCAGGTCGACACCGTCGAGCCGGCGCAGGTCTGAGCGGAAACGCGCCGCGCAGGAACGGATCGCGTCCGTGGCGGTCGACCCCGGGCGGCGCTGCCCCAGTTTCGCCCCGTGCATGGCCTCAAGGCGGGGCCACGATGTCCCCGAGGGGACGGGGTCGGGGAGCGGAGCGCATGGTGCAGGATCGGACGCGGCCGGAGAGCGCCGCTGGGACAGCCCCGGTTCGGGGCGCGCGGCGATCCCGGCTCGGGCTGTTCCTGCCCTACATCCTGCTCGCCCTGGTGGTGGCGGGCTGGTCGGCCGGCTGGCTGTGGATGCGGGAGCGCGCGGCCAGCGAGATCGACGGCTGGATCGCCCGCGAGGCGGCGGCCGGGCGCACCTGGACCTGTGCGGACCGGTCCCTCGGGGGCTACCCGTTCCGCCTCGAGCTGCGCTGCAGCGCCGTGACCCTCGAGCGCGCCGACGGCCGCTTCCGGCTCGGGCCGAGCACCGCCGTGGCGCAGATCTATCAGCCCCGCCTCGTCGTGTTCGAGAGCGTCGGGCCGTTCCATGTCGAGCAGGGCCCGCTGACGGGCGACGCGTCCTGGACCGCGCTCCAGGGCAGCTTCCACGGCGCGGCGGGAGGGTTCACCCGCGCCTCGCTGGTCGTCGACAATCCCGACATCTCCGTGACGGGCGCCGAGCCCGGCCCGATCGCGGTCTCGGGCCGGCACCTGGAGCTGCATGCCCGGCCGAGCCCCGGCCGGTTCGAGTCCGACGGCGCCGTGGATATCAGCCTGCGCCTGAACCAAGCGGCGGTGCCGCAGCTCGACGCCCTCACCGGGACGCAGGATCCGGCCGATCTGGCCGTGGACGCGACCTTGACCCAGGCCACCGTGCTGCGCACCGGGACGGTGGCGCGCGAGCTGGAGCGCTGGCGTCAGGCCGGGGGCGCCCTGGACCTGACGGCCCTGTCGCTGGCCAAGGGCCCGCAGCGCGTCCAGGCGAAGGGCACGCTCGCCCTCGACGCCGCCCACCGCCCCGCGGGCCAGGTCGATCTGCGGGCGGCCGGCGTCGACGCGCTGGTCGGCAGCATCGTCGGCCAGCGCTTCGGCTCGGACAAGGGGGCCCTCGTGGGCCAGCTGGTCGGCGGACTCCTGGGCCTGGCCCAGCGCCCCAACCCGGGCGCGCCGGCCGACGCGACGCCGCTCAAGGCGCTCCCGCCGCTGCGGCTCGTCGACGGGAAGGTCGTCTTCAGCGGCTTCCCGATCCCCAACGTCTACGTGCCGGCGCTGTACTAGGCGACCCGCTGACCCGGGTCGCGGACCTGCTCGGCGTCGCGAGATCGGCTATAGAGGGCCCATGGCCTCATCCGCGTCCCCGACCCGCGTCAAGATCTGCGGGCTCAGCACCGAAGCGACCCTGACCGCCGCGCTGGAGGCCGGGGCGGACTGGATCGGCCTCGTGCACTTCCCGCGCAGTCCCCGGCACGTCTCGCTCGCGCAGGCCGCCGCCCTGGCGGCCCGCGCCCGCGGGCGGGCCGAGCGGGTCATCCTGCTCGTCGATCCTGACGACGCGCTGCTCGCCGCGGCGGTCGAGGCGGCGGATCCGGACCTCATCCAGCTCCACGGGAGCGAGAGCCCGGAGCGCGTGGCGGCGATCCGCGCCCGGACCGGGCGGCCGGTGATGAAGGCGATCGGCGTCGCGACGTCGACGGATCTCGCGGCGATGCCCGCCTACGCGGCGGTGGCCGACCGGATCCTGCTGGACGCCAAGGCCCCGCCGGATGCCGCCCTGCCGGGTGGCAACGGCCGGCGCTTCGACTGGGAGATCCTGCGCGGTGCCGCGCTCCCGGCCGGCACCATGCTGTCGGGCGGTCTCGATGCCGGTAACGTCGCCGACGCCCTCGCCCGCACGGGGATCGGCGCGGTCGACGTGTCGTCCGGCGTCGAGACGGCGCCCGGGGTGAAGGATCCGGCGCGGATCGCGGCCTTCGTGGCCGCCGCGCGCGGCGGCCGCTGAGGCCCCCGGCTCAGCGCGGGGCCGGAAGGGCCGTCCGGCCCGTATTCGGCACCGTGTAGGCGCCCGAGGTCTCGGTCTCCGGCGCGTAGGCCCGCAGTCGGGTCGCCTCGCGCTCGTGCCGGACGGCCTCGCGGCGGTGGTAGCGCGCCCGCGCCCGGGTCTTGCCCTGGCCCAGCCACGTGAAGATGCCGCCCACGACGATGCCGAGGGCCACCGCGCCGAACAGGATCGCGTAGAGCGGGAGATCGACGCTGAAGACCGGCGCGTCCACGTTGAACGGATCGAAGGAGAGCCGCACCGGCGCGCGGTTGGCCACCGCCAGGAGGATCACCAGGGCGGCGATCGGCAGCAGCACGAGGCTCTTCAGGAAACGGATCATCGCGCTCACAGGTCCTTCCTACTCGGCGGCCGAGGCATTCTCGCCGATCCCGGCGGCGTTGAGGCGCTGGCGCATCTCCTTGCCGGTCTTGAACACGGGGATCGCCTTCTCGGACACGGCAACGGCGGCACCCGTGCGCGGGTTGCGTCCCCGGCGCGCCTCGCGGCGCTTGACCGAGAAGGCGCCGAAGCCGCGCAGCTCGACCCGGTCGCCGCGGGCCAGCGCGTCGGAAATGGTGTCGAGGATCGCGTTGACCAGGATCTCCACGTCGCGCTGGTAGAGATGCGGGTTCTGCTCGGCGATCTTGAGGACGAGCTCCGACTTGATCATGGCGTGGGATCTTCTCGCGGGATCGGGGCGGGCTGCGCGGCGGCGGTCGTTCAGGGTTCCGGGCGCCAGAGGGCGAGCATCCCGCCCCGGGCGGCCTCGGCCTCGGCGCCGACGGCCCGCAGCCGCGCCGCGAGGCCTTCCAGGCCGAGGAGGTCGGCGCCGATCCCGGCGGCGGACCAGAGGGAGAACCGGCTCTCCGAGGCGGGCTTCCAGTCCTTGATCGGCAGGTTCGCCTGGACGCCGCGGGCGCTCTCCAGCCACGCCACCGCCTGCCGCTCGCCCCCGAGTTCGTCGACCAGCTTCAGCGGCACGCTCTGGCGCCCGCTGAACACCCGGCCGTCCGAGACGGTGCTGAGCTGCGCCGGATCCATGCCGCGGCGCTCCGCGACGAGGCCCTTGAACCACGCGTAGGTGTCGCCGACCACGGAGGCGAGCGCGGCGCGCGCCTCCGGCGAGGTCGGGGTGAAGCCCGAGGGCTCGGCCTTGAGCGGCGACGACTTCACCGACTCGACCTTGACGCCGACCTTGTCCAGGAGACCCGAGAAGTCCGGGTACTGGAACAGCACGCCGATCGAGCCGACCAGACTGGTCTCGCGCGCGACGATGTGATCGGCCGCGATGGCGGTGATGTAGGCGCCCGAGGCGGCGGTGCCGTCCACGAAGGCCACGATCGGCTTCTTGGCGGCGAGCGCCCGGAGGTTGCGGAAGATCTCCTCCGAGCCCGTCGTGGTGCCGCCGGGCGAGTTGATCGAGACGATCACGCCCTTCACGGCGTCCGAATCGCCGACCCGCTTCATCAGCTTCGCGGTGGCCTCGCTCCCGGCGATGAAGCCCGAGACGGAGATGCGCGCGATCTGCGGCTGGACCGCGAAGGCGCCGTCCGCGCCCGTCCGCACCCGGTACCCGAGAGCCCCGACCGCCACGACGAGGCCGCCGACGCCGAGCACGCGCCAGAGGGACAACCTGCGGCGCAGGCGCCGCCGGTCAATCAGCAGTTCGGCATCGGCTGCCATGCTGTCGCTTCCCCTAAAGCACCCCGACCGGCCCCTCGACGGGGTGCGGGAGGCGTACCCCCGCGCCGGGCAAGTCCTTGGTTTCCTTCGGCTCGCTCGGTCCGAGCCGTGCGAGGCCGGTGTTCTAGAGCATTTTCCGCGGGCGTGGATACGGGGCGCGCGAAGAAAATGACGGGGCGGCGGGCCGCTGTCGCGTCGGACGGCGCGACCGGGCTCGCGGCCCGCGTTCGGCAACCTTGAATTGTCGGTGCCAAAAGAAAAACCCGCCCGGGACCAAGGTCCCGCGCGGGTCACGACGCGGCGGATCCGCCGCCCGGACAGGCCGGGCGGCGGAGGCCGTCGCTCACTCGTCGTCGGAGCGCTTCTTGTTGAAGGCGGCGCCGAGGATGTCGCCGAGCGAGGCGCCCGAATCGGCGGAGCCGAACTGGGCCATGGCCTCCTTCTCCTCGGCGACCTCGAGGGCCTTGATCGAGACCTGCACGCGGCGGGCCTTCCGGTCGAACTGGACGACGCGGGCGTCGAACTTCTCGCCGGCGGCGAAACGCTCGGGACGCTGGTCGCCGCGGTCGCGGGCGAGCTCGGCGCGACGGATGAAGGTCTGCATGTCGGTGTCGACGATCTTCACCTCGACGCCGGCATCCTTCACCTCGATCACCTCGCAGGTGACGATCTGGCCCTTCTTGATCTCGCCGGCCTCGGCGAAGGGGTCACCGCCGAGCTGCTTCACGCCCAGCGAGATCCGCTCCTTCTCGACGTCGACGTCGAGAACCTGGGCGCGGACCATGTCGCCCTTCTTGAACTCCTCGATGACCTGCTCGCCGGGACGGTTCCAGTCGAGATCCGACAGGTGGACCATGCCGTCGACGTCGCCCTCGAGGCCGATGAACAGGCCGAACTCGGTCTTGTTCTTGACCTCGCCCTCGACCTCGGAGCCGACCGGGTGCTTCTCGGCGAAGGCCTCCCAGGGGTTCTGCAGGGTCTGCTTGAGGCCCAGCGAGATGCGGCGCTTGACCGGATCGACCTCCAGGATCTGAACCTCGACCTCCTGGGAGGTGGAGACGATCTTGCCCGGATGGACGTTCTTCTTGGTCCAGCTCATCTCGGAGACGTGGATCAGGCCCTCGATCCCCGGCTCCAGCTCCACGAAGGCGCCGTAGTCGGTGATGTTGGTCACGCGGCCCTTGAGCTTGGCGCCCTCGGGGTAGCGGGCGGCGATGCCCTCCCACGGATCGGCCAGCAGCTGCTTGATGCCGAGCGAGATGCGGTGCGTCTCGTGGTTGATCTTGATGATCTTGACCTTCACGGTCTGGCCGATCGTGACCACTTCGGACGGGTGGTTCACGCGGCGCCACGCCATGTCGGTGACGTGCAGCAGGCCGTCGATGCCGCCGAGGTCGACGAACGCGCCGTACTCGGTGATGTTCTTGACGACGCCGTCGATGACCTGACCTTCCTCAAGGTTGGCCACCAGCTCCGAGCGCTGCTCGGCGCGGCTCTCCTCGAGGACCGTGCGGCGCGACACGACGATGTTGCCGCGGCGCCGATCCATCTTGAGGATCTGGAACGGCTGCGGGGTGCCCAGCAGCGGGGTGACGTCGCGGACCGGACGGATATCGACCTGCGAGCGCGGCAGGAACGCCACGGCGCCGTCGAGGTCGACGGTGTAGCCGCCCTTGACCTGGTTGAAGATCGTGCCGGTGACGCGGTCGTTGTTCTCGAACGACTTCTCGAGCTTGACCCAGCTCTCCTCGCGGCGCGCCTTGTCGCGCGAGATGACGGCCTCGCCGAGCGCGTTCTCGATCCGGTCGACGTAGACCTCGACCTCGTCGCCGACCTTCAGCTCGCCCTCGCGGCCGGGACCGGTGAATTCCTTGAGCGCGACACGGCCTTCCGTCTTGGCGCCGATGTCGATGACGGCCACGTCCTTCTCGATCGCGACGACGCGACCCTTGACGACGGAGCCTTCGGTGATCTCGTGTTCGAGGAAGCTCTCCTCGAGGAGGGCTGCGAAATCCTCGCGGCTCGGGCCACGCCCCAGAGCGGTACCTGCGGTCATTCTGTCTCCTGAACGGCCCCCGGCGGAGGCCCGTTGCGTCGGCGGCTCGCGTTGCAGGCGCCCCCGTTCGCCGCGGCCTTCCCGGAGTCTTTCGGGAGAGGCGACCGGTCCCGTGGGACCCGGTTTGCCGACGCGTCGATACGGATGACGAGGGCGGTCCGTCCGGCGGCCCGGCGGGCGCGCCAGAAGACGAGCGCGCGAGGGCGGATCCGGGAGGACGCGCGTCCCTTACAACATCGCCCTTGCGACTTCAACCGATTAGGGTTTTAGGCTCGGCGGAAGGCGGACGGTCTGCGGAGACCGGGCGGTCTTGCCGCCGGCGGCGGTTTTGGCGAACGTGTCCGCCATCGAACACTCGCGGTCGCGCTTCCGCGAATTGAGGGGGGGGCATCGCCGGACTGGCCGGGATCCGGGCCGGTCCGGCGATGCGGGGCGTGTTAGGGGGTGAAGCGTGCGGCGTCCTGATCACGACTTACGGGTTGACCACCGTCGGCGCGGCGGGACCGCGCGATCCGGGGGCTGAGCCTCCGATGCCGAACGGGTACAGCACCCCGATGGAGATGCTGGCGCGCAAGCTCGACAGCATCTCGCGCCTGGCCGATTCCGACCGCGCGGCGCTCCTCGACCTGCCGCACACGGTCCGGAACCTGCCGGCCCGCCACGACATCGTCCGGTTCGGCGACCGGCCGACCCACAGCTGCCTCGTCCTGCAGGGCTGGGTCTACCGCTACGCCGCCCTCGCCGAGGGCGGGCGGCAGATCCTGTCGTTCTACATCGCGGGCGACCTGCCGGACCTGCAGAGCCTTCACCTGCACCGGATGGATCACAACCTCGCCACCCTCACGCCCTGCGTCGTGGCGCTGATCGCGCACGACGACCTGCGCGCGGTCCTCCTGAGCAATCCGGGGCTCGCCGGCACCCTCTGGCGCGACAGCCTCATCGACGCCGCCCATTACCGGGAGCGCATCACCAGCCTCGGGCGGCGGCAGGCGCTCGGCCGCGTGGCCCACCTGTTCTGCGAACTGTACCTGCGGCAGAAGGCGGTCGGGCTCGCGCGCGGGCTGAGCTGCCCGCTGGTGCCCAAGCAGTCCGAACTCGCCGACGCGCTCGGTCTGACCAGCGTGCACCTGAACAGGGTCCTGCGCACCCTGCGCGGACGCGGGCTCGTCACGCTCAGCGGCGGCCTCCTGACGATCGAGGACTGGGACGCGCTGGCGGAGGTCGCGGAGTTCGACCAGACCTTCCTGCACCTCGCGAACAACCCGATCCGGGCCCGCGAGGCCGCCGAGGCGGTCTAGGGGGCGGGCCGGCGGACTGTCCGGCGGGCTGTCCGGTGGGGGCGCGCCTCAGGCGGCCCGGGCCAGCGTATCGGGGGCCTCGGTCACCTCGTCGGTGTGGACGTCGAACCGGACCAAGTGGGCGGCGCCGAAGCTCGTCGTCAGGGCGCAGTCGGTGGCGTCGCGCCCGCGGGCCATGACGATGCGGCCGATGCGGGGCCGGTTGTGGCGGGCGTCGAACGTGTACCAGCGCGGTCCCTCGGGCCCCTCGAGGAAGACCTCGAACCACGCCGAGAAGTCCATCGGCGCCGGGTCCTTCGGGACGCCGATATCGCCGAGGTAGCCGGTGGCGTAGCGCGCCGGGATGTTCATGCACCGGCACAGGGTGATCGCCAGATGCGCGAAGTCCCGGCACACGCCGACGCGCTGCGTGTAGCCGTCGAAGGCGGTCCGGGTCGCGTCGGCCTGCTGGTAGTCGAAGCGCAGGCGGGTATGGGCGAAATCGACGATCGCCTGGACCCGTGCCCAGCCCTCCGGGGTGCCGCCGAACAGGGACCACGCGGTCTGCGAGAGCTTGTCGGTGTCGCAGTAGCGCGAGCCGAGCAGGTACGGCATGACGTCGTCGGGCAGATCCTGCACCGCCATCTGGCGGGCGCCGGGGGCCTGATCGTCCGGCAGGCCGCTGTCGGCGATCGTGAAATCGGCCGCCATGGTGATCCGGCCGCCCGGCGCGACGATGCGCGTGCAGACGTTGCCGAAGGCGTCGATGTGCTGCGCCGCCGCGACCGGCGGATCGAAGGTGATCACCTCCGGCGTCAGGAGGTCACCCCGGCGCTCCGGGCGCACGTTCAGGAGCAGGTTCATCGGCGTGGGGCCGAACGTGTCGAAGGCGATCGAGAGGCCGGTGCGGATGTGCATCGTCGGAGACCGTGAGGATGGTCGCTGTCCGGCCTGGCCGGCAGACGGGTCGTTACAGTACAGGGCCCTACAAACCGCGAGCCGAGGTCAGGTTCCGTCAGCGAGGTCAGTTCAAGACAGTTTGAGCTGCCTGAATATTTGGCAAGGGCCGCGCGGCGGTCGCCTCGGGGCCTCGGGGGCAGCCATGCGGCAGGCCGAGGGCGGGGCTGCGGTCAAGCGGGGCCGTCCGTCACCGTGCCATGTTGCAACGCACACGGCGCCCTCTTATCCCAGGCCGCTCGATTCCAGGGTCGGCCGGCTCCGCCGGGCACGGCCTGCTGCCAGACGATCGACGCCCATGACGCCCGACAAGCTTTCCCTGCCGAAGGACAAGATCCGAGTCCTGCTGCTCGAGGGCATCAACGACAGCGCCGTCGCGCTGATGCGGGCGGCCGGCTACACCAACCTGACGCGGCTGCCGAAGGCGCTGGACCGGGAGGCCCTGCACGAGGCGCTCCAGGGCGTTCACATGGTGGGCATCCGCTCGCGCACGCAGCTCGACGCGGCCGCCTTCGAGGCGGCGGACCGGCTCCTGGCCGTGGGCTGCTTCTCGGTCGGCACCAACCAGGTCGATCTGGAAGCGGCGCGTCACCGGGGCATCCCGGTCTTCAACGCCCCCTTCTCGAACACCCGGTCGGTGGCGGAGCTGACGATCGGCGAGATCGTGATGCTGCTGCGCCGGATCGTTCCGCGCTCGGTGGGGGCCCACGCGGGCCGCTGGGACAAGTCGGCGGCGGGCTCGCTGGAGGTGCGCGGCAAGACGCTGGGCATCGTCGGCTACGGCAATATCGGCACGCAGCTCTCGACCCTGGCCGAGGCCATGGGCATGCGGGTGCTGTTCTACGACCACACCGACAAGCTGCGCCACGGCAACACCGAGCCGGTCGAGACGCTGCACGATCTGCTGGCCCAGAGCGACGTCGTCTCGCTGCACGTGCCGGAGACCGACGCCACCGCCAACATGATCGGCGCGGCCGAGATCCGGGCGATGAAGGCCGGCGCCTTCCTGATCAACAACGCCCGGGGCACCGTGGTCGATCTCGAGGCGCTGGCCGCGGCCCTGCGCGACGGCCATCTCAAGGGCGCGGCCGTCGACGTCTTCCCGGTGGAGCCCGGCTCGAACGCCGAATCCTTCGTGAGCCCGCTCCAGGGGCTCGAGAACGTGATCCTCACCCCGCATATCGGCGGGTCCACCGAGGAGGCGCAGGAGCGGATCGGCTCCGAGGTGGCGCGTAAGCTCGTGGACTACTCCGATATCGGCTCGACCGTCGGCGCCGTGAACTTCCCGCAGGTGCAGCTCCCGGCCCGCCCGACCGGGACGCGGTTCATCCACGTCCAGCGCAACCTGCCCGGCATGCTCGGGCGGCTCAACGACGTGTTCTCCCGCGGCCACGTCAACATCGCCGCGCAGTTCTACCAGACCGACGGCGAGGTCGGTTACGTGGTGCTCGAGACCGACGCCACCGACGCGGATGCCGAGGCGCTGCTCACCGAGATCCGCGCCATCCCGGGCACGATCCGCGCCCGCCTCCTGTACGAGCGCCGCTGACCGCAAGGCGCGCGCGGGAATTTCCGCGCCGCGCGTGAACGCGGCGGGTCTTGCCGCGTTCGTCTTGCGCGGCCAAGCTGGCCGCTGTTCAAGTCATGCACGGCACATCGACGGCCTCGACCGATCGAGCGCCCGGCCGGCGGAGGAATTGCGGTGACGAAGCGTGTAGCGTGCGCATGGGCCGGCCTCTTGCTCGGCATCGCCGGGTCGGTCTCGGCCGTCTCCGGCGCGTCGGCGGATTGCCTGCGCCGGGTCTACAACCGGTCGAACCTCGTCCTCGTCGCCCGTCAGGACGGTGGGCCGCCCGCTACCCTGCTGCCCGGCCAGTCGCTCCCGGTGCGGTTCGCGCGGCCGGGCCAGATCGATATCGCGGCCTATTGCGGTGTGCCGGCCGCGGGCGGGACCCCGGTCACCCAGCGGACCTTCGATTACGAGGCGGTGCTCGACCGCTGCTTCGTCCGGTTCGGGGGCGACCTGTTCGTGCCGCAGCTCGGGCGCGGCTTCATCGGCCTCCAGGAGACGGCGCCCTTCACGGTGAACAACCCGCGCCAGGGCGACATCATCCTCGGGCCCGCGGCCGGAGCGTCGTGCCCGCTGCCGGCCGCGGCTCCCGTGCTGAGCCGCCGGGGTTGAGTCTCAGAGATAGTGCCGGAAGACGACGCCGCCGTCGTCGGAGGCGCCCGGTTGCGGGTGCGAGACCGGCCCGATGAACGGGCTCGCGAGGCGCAGGGCGACGAGGCCGAGGGCCGCGAGCGCCGGGGCGATCAGGCGGAACGGGCGAGCGAGCATGGACGCCTCCGTCGCGCCGCCGATCCCGCCTGCGTCGTGCAGAGAGACAGGGTGCGCATGTGAAGCATCGCACCTTACGGCCGAGCTGAACGTGCCGAAGCGCACACGGGTAACGTTAAGGGCCCTCCTGGCCGGCCGGCTCGCGGGCCCGGCCGGGGACGACGTGACGGTCGGGCGCTTGCGTCCACCGCCTCGCTGGCAAGTCCGCCGATGCCCTCCTATGCTGCCCTTGTCGGGGGCTGCCTGGGGTCGCGCTGCACGGGCCGCGATGGCGCTTCCCGGGTAGGACCGACTGCGTGAACGAGGACGCGCGTATGCTGACCCAGACAGGCAACTCGATTCTCCGAGGCGATCTCGGCGTCGAGGAGACCACCGAGTCCGACAACATCGTCCGCTGGGACGGCGAGCGGCTCTACGTGGAGCAGGACGTCTACCACAACGGGCAACTGGTTCACCGCAAGTACCGTCGAACCGTCACCGAGCCTGTCGCCCGCGCGCTCTGGGCGATCATCAACCGCGCCAAGCAGTGAGGCGCCGGGCGGGCGCGTCGCGCACGCGCCTGCCCGATCCGACGTTCCGCCCTCCCCGGCCGCGCCGGCGAGGAGCGTCGTGGACCTGTCCGGCCGGGTGACGCGACTCGGAGACGTGAGCTGCGCGGCGGCGGGCGCCGCCTGTATCGGGCGCGTGGTAGCGCGTTCAGTCCCGGAAACCGGACCTCGCGTCCCGAATGCCGCTCGTCCTCGACGAAGCCGGAGCGGCGCGGTCTTGCTGAGCTTGACCGGGATCGGTGAGCCCGCGTCGCGCCCGAGTTCTGCGTCCATGCGCGTTCAGACTGCGCTCCGGTCCATGCTGGCAAAACTACTCCTCAATCGGTGGTCGATCGTCGTGTTCAACGCGCTGATCGCGCTGCCGCTGACGCTGGCGCTCGTCGAGGTCGCGTCGCTGCTCTGGGGCACGGGCTTCCGGACCCACGCGACGATCCACGAGGCCGGCCACCTGATCGAGGGGATGGGGGTCATCCTGATCGGCTGGGGCGTGGTGCTGGAGGAGCGCCACGGCGTGAGCCACCTCCTCGGCGGCCTGCCGAGCGAGGATCCGGAGCACGAGGCGGCGATCGACGCCCTCTGCCACCACGGCGGCCTCGCCCTGCTGGTCCTGAGGCTGGTCGCCGAGATCCTCGTGCAATGCGTCGAGGTGCCGGACCACATCATCAACACCGACCGGATCGAGCGGGTGGTCCTGACCGGCGGGGCCGCCTTCCTCGCCTTCGGCCTCGCGACGCTGGTGCGGTTCTCGGCCGGTCTCGCGACGTTCCGCGGGCCCGCGCCCGCGAGCGCCGGCGCGTCCCTGCCCGAGGCGCACCCGCGCTGAGGCCCGGTCCGCGCCGCGCGTTCCCGGCAGAGGCCGACCCGTGCGCGCCTAGGCGGCGACGGCCGCGGTCGGCGCGACGAGGGTGAGGTGGGCCGGCCGAAGCACCTCGAGACGGTCATGGGCGTTGTCGAACGCGGCCCGGATCGTCGTGCCCGCGTCCTCGACGGCGACCAGCACCGCCAGCTTCTGGGCGGTGGCCCGATCGGCGAGGCCGCGCGCGGCCGAGACGAGCGACTGCTCCAGATTCAGGAATTCCGTCTCCGCATCCTTGCCCGCCTCCCGCGCGACGGACGCGAGGCGGTCCAGCACGGCTTCCAGGGCGTGGCGCAGGACAAGTGTCCGCACGCGCTCCTGCAGGAGCGCCCTCTCGTCGATCTTCATCGGAATCGGTCCGGGTTCGGGAACACGGCCAAGCTCTCATACTTCGCGGCCGTGTGCAGCCACCTTTTTGCAACAGCGCAATACTGTCTCGCGACCGGGGCGCTCTGCCCGTTCACCGTCTCGCCGCCGCGATCCGGCTCAGTTGTTCTACAATCACGTGCCGAGTATTTGGGCGTTTCGAGAATCGAATGCGCTATCTCGACAGATTCAGGGCACAGAAAACCCCCGCGTGGAGGCCAGCATCGCCGCCCGAATACCTCCGATTCGCCGGGGACGATGCTGGCGGCCGCACGGCCTCGCGGTCACCGCCCGGCACGAGTCGGCGCCAGCCGGGAGGCGCTCCGCGGGTCAGTACGGCGTGCCGCGCCGGCGCCGGTCCCGCAGGGCCTCGGCGTGCCATTCCAGCTCGTCGAGGAAGCGGCCGGCCGCCGCCGCGAGCCAGGGCTCGGCGGGGACGCCCTGCGCGTCGACGACCTTCTGGAGCCGGGGAATCGGCAGGAGCGAGGGGATACTCGACATGCCCATCTCGGCGAGCATGGCCCGCAGCGGCATCGCGGCCCGGACGCCGCCGAACTGGCCGGCCGAGTAGCAGCAGATGGCCGAGGGCCGCCAGAAATACTCCTCGAGGAAGTGATCGAGGGTGTTGGACAGCGCCGGCGGCACACCGTGGTTGTACTCGGCCGTGACGACCAGGAAGGCGTCGGCGCGGCGGAAGAGGTCGGCGCAGCGCTGCAGGGGTTCCGGGGCCGTCCCGGCCGGGTATTCCTTGAACATCCGGTCGAGGAGCGGGAGCGCCAGTTCGGCCGGATCGACCAGCGGGGCGGCGTGGCCGCGCGCCGCGAGCTGCGCGATCAGGAAGCGCGCGGCGCGGATGCCGATGCGGTCGGCCCGGACGCTGCCGAGGATCACGGGGATGGTCAGGGCCATGGCGCTCTCCGGTTGTCCCGATCATGCCAGAGCCGGCCGCGCCGCTCCAGACGCGGGTCGAACCCGGGGGCGTCAGGCCTTGGTGCTGCTGGTGAGCGCGGCCGCGATGCCGAGCGGTCCGCCGGCCGCGTAGGCGGTGACCGCCTTCGTCAGCTGCTGCAGGAAGGATTGCAGGTCGCTGCCGCTGTCCGTCGCCGTGGCCGTCGCGGGATCGGCGGACGCGGTCGTGGACGTGCTCGCGGAGGTGCTCGCGAAGGTGCTTGCGGACGAGGCCGCGGACGCGTCCGCGGCGCCGCCGCTCTGGGCGGCCGCCCCGCCCTGCTCGGCATCCGACACCGAGCGATGGCCGTGGTGGCCGCGATGGTGCTGGACGGGGCGCGCGCCGGCCGCGGCCTGGCCGGCCTCGGTGCCGGTGGTCGACGCGTCGTCGGCGTTGGCCGCGGCTTCCGCGGGCGCGGTGACGCCGTTCTGCAGCCCCATCTGGCTGAAGTCGGATTGCAGCTGGAGGAGCGACGCCATCAGGTCGTTCGACAGGGTCGGCGTCGATGCCGTCCCGGTCGACGGGGCGGCGCTGTCCGCGGTCGCCGCCTGCGCGCCGGTCCCCTGGCCCGCCGTCGCGGCGGTCCCGGCGTCGAGGCGGGCCGCGTTCGCCGCGCGCGCCTGCCTCAGGGCGCCGACGAGATCCCGCTGGAGTGAACTGCCCGAAACCGTATTCACCGACATGGTACGTCTCCGCGACCGCCCTCACTGCGGGCAGGCACGGGCCGTTCCAGGATTTCCCCAATGTTTTCAGCGGCGCGTCCGGGCCCCTGGCCGGCAGGATCGGCCGGGCGGCAGAATCTGCCGCTCCTAGCCGGCCGACACGGACCGCATCAGCACGAGCCCGGTCGCGTGCCCGTTGCCGAAGGCCGCGAGGAGCGCGACCACGGCCAGCAACGCGCTCAGGAGGAACAGGGCTCCCAGCCCCTCCGCCACGGCCTCGGTGCGGGTCCCGGCCTTCTGGATGACGATCCAGCCGAGGGTGAACAGGGACGCCATCGCGAGCGGAAAGCCGAGACCGGACGGCATCACCGATCGCGTCCCGACAGGGGCCGGGCGCCCACCGCGTCGCAGGCGAGAGGGGTCCGCATCGACGGGGCGGGCACGGGGCCGCCCTCGTAGCGCGTCCGCACCGTGTAGGCCGCGTGCCAGACCGGCCCGGTCCGCAGGATCCTCCGAGCCGCGGACCCCCGCCCCGGCCGCCGCGACAGCGCGGCGATCAGGGCGGCGATCAGGGCGGGGACGACGTAGTCGGTGACGGCGTGCACGTGGATCGGGATCATGTCCGGCACGGCCTCGGCAGCGGGTCAGGCGGATCTCGGCCCGGTGCTCGCGTCGCCGAGATGGCGCAGGTTCTCGGGCGGCGTCTCGGCCTCCGTCGCCTCCACGGAGTCGACGCTGCCGCCGCTCACCGCGTCGACGCGGTGCTGACCCGACGCGGTGCGGACGACCTCGGCCTGCCAGCCCGGATCGGACTGGCGCTCGTGCATGAGTTCCGCCGGGCGCGCCAGATCCCGGGCCTCGTCCTGACCCAGATCCTGGCCGTTCCGGTCGGCCGTCGCGCTGAAGCTGCGCAGGCTCGCGCGGTCGGACGGGTTCGCATCGGTCGGGTTGCGGGCCATGGCGGTTCTCCTGAGCTGTGACGGGATGGGTCAGAGGATCGGCTTGCCGCCGGTCACCGCCACGGTGGCACCGGAGACGTAGCTCGACTCCGGTCCGGCCAGCATGACGTAGACGGGGGCGAGCTCGCAGGGCTGGCCGGGGCGCTTCATCGGCACCTGCGACCCGAAGGAGCGGACCTTCTCCTCCGGCATGGTGGAGGGGATGAGCGGCGTCCAGACCGGCCCCGGGGCCACGCAGTTCACCCGGATGTCGCGCTCCGCCAGCATCTGGGCGAGGCCGCCGGTGAAGTTCTGGATCGCGCCCTTGGTGGTGGCGTAGGCGAGCAGTTGCGGGCTGGGCGCGTCGGCGTTCACCGAGGTGGTGTTGATGATCGATCCGCCGCTCCTCATGTGCGGGAGAGCGGCCTTCACCAGGTAAAACATGGCGTGGATGTTGGTCGCGAAGGTGACCTCCCACTCCTCGTCGGAGATCTCCTCCGGGTTCGCGAAGGTCTTCTGGTGCGCGGCGTTGTTGACGAGCACGTCGACCTGCCCGAACGCGGCCACCGCCTTGTCGACGATGGCGCGGCAATGCTTCGGGTCCTTGATGTCCCCCGGCACCGCCACGGCCGTGCGGCCCGCCGATTCCACGAGGCGGCAGGTCTCCCGGGCGTCGTCGTGCTCGTCGTAGTAGCTGACCAGCACGTCCGCCCCCTCGCGGGCGAAGGCGAGCGCCACCGCCCGGCCGATGCCGCTGTCCGCGCCGGTGATGATCGCCTTGCGGCCGGACAGCCGCCCCGAGCCGCGATAGTGCGACTCGCCGTAATCCGGTCGCGGATCCATGTCGGCGTCGCGGGCCGGCGGGGTGAGCTGGCGCTGCCGGTCGAAGGGCGGCTTCGGGAAGTCGGTCATGTGGCGCTCCTTGGGCGGCGGCTGAGGTGGTCGCGCTGCGGGGATCCCCAGGCGGGGCGTCGAACGGGAGCTGCGCCTCGGCGCCCGGATCGACCGCGGACATGTCTGCGCCCGGCCGCCGGATGCCGCGGAGGTCGAGCGTGGCCGGGACCGGGGTCTCGGCAGGAATCGTCCCCCGTGTCGACAACCCGACCCGGCCGGCATTGTTTCGCGGGATTCGCGAGCCGCCGCGCAGTGTCGAGGTCGTTGCGCGCACGGTCACAGTAATGGCGCCGATCATGGCGCTCGCTCGCCTCCGTGATCGGGGCGGATGAATGTATAGTTTCGCTCGAACGGTGCCGCGTTCGCGGATCAGCTACCAAGCGTGACCGGGAAAGCCTGGTCCGGAACGATGCGGACCTTGTCGGGTTGGCTCCGTATTCGGCCAACACGGGGTTACCATGACGACCAAGCCACCGCCTGTTCCGCCGGCCAACCGGTCCGACAAGGGGCCCGGCAGCGCCACCGAAGCGCCGCTCACGCAGGGCCGTGCCGGATCCCAGACCAAGGATCCGGACAAGGTCGGCCAAGCCGGAAATTCCAAGGTGAACACCACCAACCAGGGCTACCAGCAGGACCGCTGACTGTCCGAGCCGCGCGGGCGCCGCGAGCCGCCGTGCCCGACGAGAGTGTTGATCTGCACCGGAGGATGATCATGGCGAATGCCAGTCGGCACAAGGTCGGCCCAGGCGCCCAGGGCAAGGGAAGCGGAACCGGGGCCATGTCGGAGCTGCCGGAAGGCGTGCTGCCGGAGAACATGGTGCTCAGCAACCGCGACAAGTCCCGGCACAGCGACGAGCGAGGCCTGGACAGCAAGAACGTCCAGACCGAGCAGTACCAGGATCACGCCGGCAATCGGCAGGTGGTCGCCGAGCTGGACGCCGACGCCGACGGCAACACGAGCGGCCTGGCGAACCCGAAGACGGACGAGTCCGGGGCGCAGAGCAGCCTGAAGCGTCAGCAGCACTCGTAGGCGCCCAGTCCACGATCGGGGAGGCGCGGCGCGAGATCCGCGTCTCCCGAGGCCGCACCGCGCGGAACCCCCCGCGCGCCCATACCGGCGCGCCGCGTCCGACGTTCGCGCGGGCAGCATTCGACCTGCGGCGCCGGCCACCCCATCCCGGAGAGGCGCGATGTCGCGTGTGAGAGGTCTGGCCACAGCGCTGCTCGGTTTGGCCGCCGGTCGCGCTCAGGCGCAGGCCGTGAATCCGACGCCGGGAACCGAGGCGGCGCAATCCAACGGGCTGCTCGGGATGCCGGCCCTGCTGCTGATCGGCATCATCATCGCCTTCGCGGTTCTGTACGCGCTGCGCGCCCGCCGGCGCTGAGTGACGGAGCGCCGCCTCGCGGGACTGTGGGACCGTGCGCGCCGCCTCCAGCCCACCCGCGGACACCGCACCGGAGCCGAATGCGGTTCACGGGGCTTTGCCGTCGGCCGACCTGAGCGTGCCCGCCGGTACAGCGACGCCGCGCGACGAGGTGACGGTCGCCGAAGTGGCGGCCTCTCTGAACTGTCGCAGGACAAAAGGAAGCGGGATTGGCCGTGTCCTGCGCGACGTTCATTCGGATAGATATGACACAGCCTGAGTAGCGACCATGACCACAACAGTCACAGCGGTGGCATCGGCAATCCTTGCCGGCGCCCTTTTCGGCATGCCGACCGGAGCCAGCGCGCAGGCGGGCAGCTTCGCCAATCACGGATTCGGCAACCACAACTTCGGAGCTGCGGCCGTCGCGGGCGGCGGTGGTTTCAGCAATCACGGCTTCGGCAATCGCGGCTTCGGAGCCGGTCCCGCAGGCGGCGGTTTCGCCAACCGGGGTTTCGGCAATCACGCGCTCGGGTCGGGAGCGGCTGCCGCCGGCTTCGCCAATCACGGTTTCGGCAACCACAATTTCGGTCGGCCCTCTGTCGGCGGCGGGCTGTCCAACCTGGGCTTCGGGCACGGGCTCGAGGCCCATCGCGGCTACGGTCATCATCGCCATGACGGCTACAACCGCGGCTTCTACGGGAGGCCCTACGGCTACGGCTACGGCCGGCGCGGGTATGGCCTCGGCGGTTTGGGCCTGGGGCTCGCTGTGGGCGGTCTGTACGGCGGCTACGGCTATCCGGGATACGGCTACGACGCCGGGTACTACGGCGGCTACGCGCCCGTCACTTACGGCTACGCCGACACCGAGACCGACCGCGTCGTCGACGATGACCGCGGCTGCGCGCGCCGGTTCCGGTCCTACGACCCGCAGAGCGGGACCTATCTCGGCCGGGACGGGCGCCGCCATCGCTGCCGGTAAGGCTCGGCCGTCCTGAGGCGACTGAATCGGCCATGGAACAGTCCCGGCACGCTGCGGCGTCGGCGGGACTGGAGGTGGCCTCGGCGCGATCGGCCTGATCAGACACGCGGCACGACGTAGCGCCGGCGCTACGACATCGTCTCGGCCTCGTCGTCGCCGCCGGTTGCCCCGACCGTGGGCCCCGGCCGATACGCGTCGAGGGTCGCGTAGGCATCCGTGCCGGTGAGCCCCAGCCGTTCCATGTCGGTCAGGAGCGCCAGGATGTCGGCGTCGACCGGCTCGCCGGCTTCCTTGCGCTCGATCAGGGTGTTGACCAACTCCTGGTCGCTGATCGACGTCGCGCTGGGTTCGTTCGGATCGGTGAAGGCCATGACCGGTCTCTCGCAGGGTGGATCCGGGATCTAGGTCGCGCCCGGCGCCCGGCCACACGCGTCTGAGGGTGGGGCTGCGGGGCGGCGGCGGCGCCGATGTCTGTGCGGCCGAACGTGCTGGCAAGGAGATGCCGCACCCGTCACATCGTCGGACGCGACGCCGGGCTTGGCTCACGGTGCAAGACCTCGTGCTGCCAAGTGGGGTGGCGCGCGTCAATCCGACGTGCTGGCCGACATACAGGGTCGCCAGCAATCCGAGCAGCAGAAGCAGGCCGATGGTCACGGCGTCCGGATGCCTGCGCGCGCCGTGGATGCTGAGGCAGCCCAGCGTGAAGACGGCCGCGAGGACCAAGGGTCCGAGCATGTCGCCCGACATCGGGATCACCGTCGTGGCTGTCGTCGTCGCTCAGCGCGCCGCCGCCTCCGAGCGGCGAGGCTGCCCGACAGAGACGTTCGAGCGGGCCCGAAGCATCCCGAACTCCATCGATACCATCGCGCGTCGGAGCCGGCGGCGACGGGCGAGGAACGATCCGCGACGCCGCCTCGACGGGCGCCGTCCTGCGGCCGCCGCAATCGGCCCGGCCGCCGGCCTCTCTGCCTCGCGCCAGTCGAGCACAGCGCGCCGCGCGTATTGCCGAATGCCGGAACGGCAACGCTGTTCCCGGCCTCAGAGCCCGCCGCGGGCCGGGATGCCGAAAACTGAGTCAGATCATGATGTTGGTAAGTGGATGGCTCCCCGAGCAGGACTCGAACCTGCGACAAGGCGATTAACAGTCGGGGCGATCATATTGATTTCGCGTGCGAGCGTTACCGGCTAGCCTCCGTTTCCGAGCGGGCAATAGACCCCTCCCCCACCCGCAGAAGCGTCGCCTCATGAGCGATGGCCACGACCCGATTCGAGAAGCAGTTGCGGTGCTCCAAGACCGAGGCTGTACAGCCGAGCCATGGACCGGCGGCCTGCCCTATTGACTGGTCGACGGCGAGACGCTGACGGACGGCGACCCGCTCGCTCTCTCAATGAGCCTGCGTCCGCCGCCGAGTTCTCAGCGGGAACTCGCAATAATAGCGAGAGAATTGGCGATCTGATTCTGTTTTAGCTGATATATGAAGTTTTCACCGCGAATAATTGCGTTCTGGCCTTCCGATCTTGGTCCTCTAACGAAAGCGACATTTAACCGATCAACATTCTTATTGGATCCAGTTAGAAAGGGACCAACAAATTCAAATGTATTGAATGTGAAAGTCGGCCCGGTCGCGAGTAGCTGAGCATCTACCGTGAAAGCCACATATCCACCAAATACCCCATAGGAACCTTTTGCGCTCCAGTTCAGGTAAGATGCTGCTTTTCCTTTATTGAACATCTGCTGCAGACCAAGATTTCCAGCAAGATTCGTGTCGGCTGGATTGTTGCACACCGGATCTTTGCGCACTGTTCTAAGTGCGTCCAGGGAGTAGCTCATATTTATGACTAATCCCTGCTCTCTCGCTTGCCGATACGAGAAACCAGTTCCAAAATTGAACGTTTGCCCAATGAAGGAAAAGGTCGGTGCGGCCTTTCCTTCGAGCGTTGTCGCCAAATTTAGTTCTGCGACGACTTGAATATCCTGTCCCGCTATGAACAGCGCCGTGAGATCATCTGGTGCCTGTGCGGTGTCGATCAGTTCGCATACGATCCTGCGGATGATAGAGTCGATATTTGGCTCGACCGTATTTGGCCCTGTCCTTTCATAGGGTACGTCGAATGCAGGGATAACGCTGGCGCAGCCGCCAAATCCGACAAAAAGAAAGGCGGTCGGCGCAAAGCAAGTCATCCGAGACAGAGAGAAGCGACGCATTTCCATCAAACCTCTGCCCAGAGAATAGTATATTTCCCGCGCCATCTAACATCGAGTGAGTACCAAACGGAAAGTCCTGCTTTTTCGCGCTTTGACATGATTGACCGTCCCGATGCCCGCTCAAAGATCATGCCCCATGCAAATGGATCTCGATTCTTGCTCGGATCAGATTTTAGATCTCTAAGGTCTTTCAATATTTCCTGATCTTGAGCGGAATCTAATAACGTATCGACCAAATCAGAATTATTTTGCGTGAATTCCATAAGTCCGGATAGCCTATTATCGGCTGACCGGCCCAGTCCAAGCCCCTGGCACGATGTAGAAGCCTCCGAATTGGCTGCTTCGCTCGGTTGTGGTGCAACTGGCTTTCCTTCGGAACTCGAACTTACATTCGTTAGTGTCGTTTCCCTCGATCCGAATGGCCTGAGCCATTTGAGCAATTTTTCGAGCAGATCGATGATCGCGAATATCATGCGTCTCCCCTTCTATCTTCCATAGCTATTCGATAGCGAGTCGCGTCGTGCTGCAATCGCCTGCCATAAATTGATTCAGGGGGTGGTAAATGGGTCACAAGTGGTGATGTTAACCCGATTTGACAGCTCTCAAATTATTAATATAGTCCAAGCTTTTCATTCTGCCTTCAATAACGCGCATACTTAGTCGTTGTCCCTATTAATCGGAGCATATGCCAATATAATAAGAGATAATATTGCCGATTTAGTTGCGGGGATTCGCGACAAGGTTGCCACGCAATCGCGCTCGGCTGCAATTATTTCTTGGAATACGCTCGGATTGGTAGCATGACTCGCTGCTATACCAGCTTACAGCTCACCGTGACCCAAATACGCTTGTCGCGCGCCTGGGCCTCATGGACTCCCCAATCGGGCTGCAATAGGCCGCTGCATGGCCAAGGAACCCCCGACCGTCTGCGAGCTGCGCAAGGCCGCCGAGGTCACCGACCAGGAGATCGACGCCGCGGTCGACGCCGTGCTCGCGGATCTGGCGACGGAGGCCTACCCGCTTGCGAAGGGCTGGACCCTCGACCTCGTCGAGACCATCCGCACCAACACCCGCGCGGCCGAGGCGCTCACCACTGACAAGCCGGCCTGGAAGCGGAACATGGTCCGGACCGCGATCCTGCTGGCGCAACGGTGAAGGGATGAGCCAGTATCCCGCCCCCCTCCGCCCGGATCTCGCGATCCAGCACATGATGCGGCGCCTGGACGGGTTCGCGCGCGGGCTCGGCCTGGACGAGGCGGCTACCCGGCACATCGTCGAGCAGGTGGTGGCTGACATGGCGATGCGGTCAGATGAGGAGCGGATGGTCGAAGCGCGCCGGCGCATGATCATCGCATCGGCCTAGCGGCATGATCGACGACACCAACCCGGTCCTTGCAGCCGTCGCAGCGCTACGGGCGGCCGGCATCAAGGCCATCCCCACAGGCCACGACATGGAGCTCTGGCAGATCGGCGACCTGATCTACTCGGATGCCGACGTGTTACGCTTGGCCGAAAGCCGCGGGCTGGTCGACGGCGACGACGCGCGGTAGCTCGGCGCCATGCCCAAGGCGCCATCCCCTCGAGGCGCTCGGCCGCGCCAGGACCTCCGGCCGCGCGTTTTGGCCGCCCTCACGCCCGAGCCTTCAACCGCAAGCGAGATCGCCGAGCGTGCCGGCATCCCGGGACGGGAACGCGCTGTGCAGGCTACCCGCGCGCTGGAGCACCTGGAGGCCGAGGGACTGGCGTACAGCGTCATCCGCCGGACCCGGACGCGGTGGTGCTCCGTGGCGGTCGCTCCCGCATCCGAACGATCCGAGCGCGATCCCGCAGAGTGACCTCGTGCGTCGGCCACTCCTGGCAGGCGGCCTCGAACGCTGCGAGCGCCACGGCCAGAGGGTAGATGGTGGCGAGGTGCAGCTCGATGCCGCCGCCGATCTCGCGCCAGACCTCGATCGTGTAGGGCACGCCAGGCGGCACTGGCGGGATCTTCCTGGCGGCCGGCGGCAGCGTGATCGCGGCGAGGCAGAGGTGCTCGTACTTCCGCGCGGACGGCGCCCCGGGCGCGCGCTGGTATTGGCACGAGGCCGTCAGGTGCCGCAGCAGGTCGATCGTCGAGATGTCGGCCCCGTACCGATCGACCAAGCTGGCGACCGTGTAGCGGCCCGAGCGCTTGCAGGTCGCGCAGTCGACGTACACCCGACCGGGCCCCGCATCCCCCAGGCGCCCCATTCTGGTGGCCCTCCGCTCGCGAACGAAGACGGAACAAGCCTGACGCGGCGGCGCGCATCAACCGGCGGCGGTCGAGGCGCGTGTGATCGTGGTGGACCGGTGTGGATAGCGTTCAAGAATGCGAGGCGCTACCAGCACTTCCGCCGCCCGATCTTAGGCGGTCAGAGCGGAGTGAAGGTCGGTGTCCAATCACATCTCGCGCTCACACCGACCACCGCTGCCGGTTCATTCTCGCAACCCGCGCCGAGCCTACGACGTCGACGGCTTTGAGATCACGCCGATGACGTTCCAGCAGGCAATGGACAAAGGGGTGCGAGCCGTCCGGGTGATCTGTGACTGCGGTCACGTTGAAGAGACGCCGATTTACGTTGGGGCTTGGCCGTCCACGAGCTTCGTGCCCGACGCCGGTATGACACTTCGGTGCAGCGCCTGCTCGAAGCCTGACCCGCAGACAGAGCCCGCGTGGCCCAGCGCCGACTAAAGCAGGCCGCCCGACGTCGGTGCGGTCAGCGTCTTCCCGGCCCGGGTGACCAACTTCGAGAAGGCTAGCGCGGCAGCCGACGCCTGCGCCTCAGACGGGAAGGTCCGGTCCGATTCCATCACCGTCAGATGCGAGGCGTCGAGCAGCACCCAGGTCCAGAGGTGGCGGCCGGTAGAGCGGATCTCGAAGTGCATGACTGGCTCGGTATGCGATTGGACATACCCGCATGATGCGCTGCGAAAAGTCCTGCGGCGTTAATAGCTTGCCCGGCGCAACATCCTGCGCCGGCTCACATCGCGGTTGCCCCCGACATCCTCGCAGATCACAGTCGAGATCAGCCGCGCCCCTTGGCCGCGTACTCCCAGACCGGCGGCCCCCAGGTCTGCCCGGGCTTCGTCCGGTAGCCGCTGAACCGGTCGAACACGATCCGGTCCGGCTCGACGCCGACGGCCTTGCTGTCGTTGACCATCAGCGCGCCGGCATACTCGCCCCGTAGGAAGCCGTGCTCTGGATGTACGCCGAAGAGCTGCTCCGCGGTCCAGCCGAGCCGGTGCGCCTCGGCGCCGAACTGGTCGATGAAGGCCAGCGCGTTCGCGCGCATCGCCGCCCAGCGCGTTGGGGTCAGGTAGCGGCACGGCGAGGCGTGCTCGGACAGGCGCTCGATCTGGTCGCGCCAAGAGGCGACGGCGGGTGGGAGGTCGGACATCACCGATGCAGTATGGATATAGGCTTAACAAAGTGAGCAGAACGGTGGGGAGACCTGGCCACGCGGTGGCTCTGAAGATAGCCCTTCGTATACGACGGTGAAATAATCATGCCTTGCAATCCCCGGCAGGCTATCTGAAAAGCTTGTTTTGCGCTGGAAGAAAGCGGGCGTTGTTAATGTCGCTCAATGATATAGTTCGTAGCCAAGCCATAGGTTTCGGCCTTGCCGTGTTTGGAGCCCTAGGCGTCTTATATGGTTTTTACGCCGGAGAGTCAGCAAAACAATACGGTCTTATAAGATACAAACTCGTCTCGCAAATCACGTATGAACCAATATTTATTAAGAACTTCAACGAGACAGTCGCGTCTCCAAAAATCGACAATACTAAAAAACTATTTGTATCGGAAATAACTTTGTGGAACGCTGGAAATCAATCATTTGAGCCAAGGGATATAAGATCTCCAGTAGAAATCACGGGAGACAGCACGTTCAATATCATCGACGCTGTCATAATAAACTCCAAGTCCGCTACCGATAACAACTTTAATATTTCATCCAAAAACAATACAAAAATCATGCTAGACTGGAAGATCTTTGACCCTGAGGAAGGGTTCAAAATTGCAATATTGCACAACGGAGATCCGGAGGCGGTATCGGTGACAGGTAAGTTCGGGCCTGGCCGGAGTATAGGTGTGACGCCGCCTCATCCATACCTACCCATAATTACGATCTTCTTCGGTTTTGCTATGCTCCTTTTATATTTCAAATTTATCGGAAATAAAGCCATTTCGTGGTCTGAGAAAAGATTTTCTGGATTTCAAAATTTTATCGCGTTCATGACCATATTTGTCACGGGTCTATTATTCGCTGGCGCAGTTGCTTTTGGTGCACTTGCATTCATAATATATTACAATGGTGAGGTTGCGCCAATAAATGACAAAATGGAGACGAGAATTGGCAACGGCGTGACTACACATTTCTGATTTTGATCACGTTTCCGGCATGAGAAATGGGCGCCCCGGCCTAAGCCAGGGCGCCGAGAACGGCCTGAAGGTATGAAGTCGCTGGTGCTGTGGCCGCTCGGCCCCGCCCCGATCTGCTCACGGGGCGGGGGAGCGCCTGATCTCACCAGCGTGTGAGCCGAGCCGGTACGCAACTTGGCTCGGGGGCAGGTGGGCCGGTGGCGGCTACCGCGCCGTGCCCACACCGGCGGGCAAGCCGTCCCTCGCCGTGATTCCAGGAACGAAAAGGCCCGCGCCGGCGGACCGAGCGGGCATTTCCAGATCCGCGCCAGTGGGGGCGAGCGCTTGAATCGAGCCGGATGCTGGCTCAATGCCGAGCCAAGAGCACCACGTGTAGCACCGCACAGTCGACATGGTTACCGGCGATTAACCGACGCCCTTCAGCTTCAGCGTGTCCACCACGGGAAGGTACATGCCGAAGCATATCACTCTTGCGATCCCTCACGATCTCGGCGCCATGGAAGTGCGGCGGCGGCTTGATCGGCAAACCGATTGGGCTCTTCGGCGCCTCAAGAAGGAAAACATCTCCGTCGAGATGACGGAGTGGTCTGAAGGCGGACGGACTTTTATCGCGCGCGCACTAGGACAAGACGTCAGCGGCAATTTCGTTGTCGCCGACGACAGCTTATGGCTTGAAGCCAAGATGCCTTGGGCCATCGGGGTGTTTGCACCGGCAATCGAGGCGGTGGCCAAACATTATGCGGCGCGCCTTCTCGCCCCTGAGGGTTCCGCCTGACGTGAAAATGCCCGCCTCAGCGTTGGGCGGGCGACTACAGGCACGACCTCAAATGAGGTAGACCGTACCGGTGGTCTTGAAGGCCTTCGGGCAGTTGCTCTCGTCGACCAGCTTTTGAGCCTCGGCGAGGGTCAGGTGCCTATCGGCAGCCACCTCGGCCAGGGTCATCCACTTGCTCTGCATCTTGCGCTCCTACTTTCGCGGTCAACGCAAAGGCCCGGGAATCGTTCACGCGCACGAAAAAGGCCCGCGCGGCATTGCCGGCGGGTCTAAGTGAATCCCTCGGAGCAGTGCCGGGCCGTCGCAAACTGCGGGCTGGCACGTCCCCGACGCTGGTCTGCTCAAGCTGGCGGATCAGGCGTGCGGATGTCCGAAGGAATAACGCCAGACCCTATTGCGGGCGGAACCGTGTCGGACAATCCTGTCTTCTGCCAGTCGACGAACGATCAACGGCGAGGGAGGCATCGATGACGATTTTCCAGGTGAGGCAGAACAGCACTCGTGCGGTCCTATGGACAGGACAGGCTGAAACAGCGGATCGAGCGCTCGAAGCGGCCGCTCAGGCCGCCGGTTACCACGGCTTTGAGGAACTGCCCGAAGCAGCGCGTGCCGATATGTCGGCTGAGGCGGTGACCGTCTGAGCGCACAGAAATGCCCCGCGCGGCAGTGCCGGCGGGGTTGAGTGAATCCCTTGGAGGAATGCCGGATCGTCGCAAGCAGCGGGCCAGCGGTGCCCCGAATATGAAAAGGCCCGCCTCGGCTAAGCCGGGCGGGCTGAAGTGGCGGCGGCCGTCCAAGCTGCCGGTCGCGGTGCAATAGCAGACGGTCGGGCACGAAAAAACCGCCGCGCCGGAGCCGGGCGGTTTGAGAGGGTCTACGCTTAGGGTGCTGGGTAGACGCACGGGCCGCGCGGCGGTTCCGGTCAGTCCCGAGGCGGCTGCATTTGCTGCGCGATGCCGGCGGCAATCACGCCAATCAGCACGCCGATCCCGACGTACATCAGCGTCTCGCCGGTATGGGCCCAGAGCATCAGCGCCTCCCTCGAGGCTGCCGGCCGTGATCGTCCTCCCATCGGTCCATCACTTCGGTGAACCGGGTCAGCGCGGCCGTCATCTGGCTGGTGTGCTGCGCCTCCTCGGAAGCGGTGTCCGCCACGATGGCCGCGGTCAGGCCGTTGATCGCCTTGGCTAGGTCCGCGAGCGCGATGCTGTCGAAAACCGCGGCGCCCGGCGTCGCCGCGACATCGCGAGCAACATCGGGCTTCAGCGCTTCGGCCGCTCGCACCTCTTTCCTGTACCCCCACCACTCCTTCATGAAGCCGGTCAGCGGGACCAGCACCACGGCGACCGCGCCCAGCAAGGCGATGACGATTCCCGGCCACCCATCAAGCTGCTGTGCTGCTGCCGGCACTGGCCCTTCTCCGTTTCCTGAAGCCGAAGGTGTCTTCCGCGGCCATGTCGCCGGCCGCCCGGCCCGATGAGTGCAGCTCGGCGATCGCGAAGACGGAGTAGATGCCGGCGCTCAGCGACAGCGGCGGGAAGGCCAGGGCGAACCCCAGCGCCATGGCGAGCCAGAACAGGAAGCCGCCCAGGCAACCGAGCGTCCGGACGAACGAGGTCTCCCGGCCGCGCCTGCCGTTGATGTAGAGGGCGATGACCCGGGCGCTGCCCACCGCCAGGGCGATCCAGCCGGCGGTCGGCTCGCTGACATAGGCGGTGATGATCCGGTACTGCGGGCCGACGAAGGTTGGCCACGGCATCAGGCAGATGAGGCCGACCACCCACATGATCACCGACAGCCAGATCTCGGCCCACCGGGTCTGGCCGTAGCGGACGGCCCGCCGAATCCGGGCGTCGATTGCGGGATCTGGGTCGTACTGTCTCATGGTGAGGATGCGGCACACGACTGGCGCGGACACGAGACGCGCCGCTGCGGGGATCTGGTAGGCCATGGGTTCCTCCTCGATGCAGGCGCAATCGGGGTGAGCCCCGGGGATGGGGTGGCGATCAGCGAGTCGCGCAGGCCGAGCGCCACGCGGCGTTCAGCGACCGCAGCCGGCGGCGGGTGCGCGGGTCGTCGGTCCGCGCGTACTGCACGGGCGAGGTCATCACCTGGCAGAGCCGAGCCGCCGGGACCGCCGGCGCGGCAAGGTCGCAGTGCAGGATTGCGAGCCCGAGGGCGAAGCCGATGCAGGTCATGTCTCATCGTCCGCGGTGAGAGGTACGGTCTGCCCGGCAAGGGCATGGGTGCAGTCGCCGAGGAACTGGATCTGACCGTCGCGCACGAAGCTGTGGCAGACGCGCTCGACCTTGTGCTGAGGCCAGGGAGCGCGTCGCCATTCCGCGATGTTCTCGGGGGTGACTTCCGGCTCCCAATAGGTGCCGGACACGAGAACGGAAGGCGTGAAGGTCGGCCGCTCGTGATCGCCGTTGAAGCCCCAGCAAGGAAGCGCGCCGTCCGGCACGACGCGGACGACGTGCATCGTGCTGCAGCCTGGGCAGTGGAAGCCGAGCCGGCCGCCCTCAAGCGAGCGCAGGACGCCGATACGGGCCATCACCTCGCCTCCGGAAACACGTCTGCGGGATCGTCTTCGCCGTCCGCAGCGGCGTCGGCCGCCGCGCGCGCCCGGGCCTCCTGCGCCTCGGCGACGAGCGTGGAGGCGTTCGCCTGCTGCGCCGCGCCGAGGTCGCGCTGATCCTGATCGTGCCGCAGGCTGTCGACCTCCTTCACGATGGCGTCCGAAAACGTCCGCGCGAGGAGGCCGAGCAGCGTGCTCAGCAGGGCTGAGAGGCTGAACATCAGCCGAGTGACCGGACTGGGTCAGCCGTGGTCGGGCCCACCGCCGTCGGCGTGGCGTGCGCGAGGGAGGCGTCCGGATCCTGCGGCAGCAGCGCGATGATGTGATCGCGGATCGCCGAGGTGCCACCGACCCACTTGATGAACCACTCCGGCGCGTGCTGGACGGCGTAGTTCAGCGCGTTGGCCAGGACGGTGCTGCGCACGTCGACCGAGAGCTTCATGCCCTCGGCCGCGCCCTGGACGGTGTTAAAGCCGAAGGCGATGGCTCGCTCGACGAGCTGCTGGGTCAGGATGCCCTTGATCACCGAGCCGGCGGCGGCCGGCAGGCGGCGACATGCGAACGCGATCAGGCCCATGACGAGCGAGACGACGATCTCCTGGATGCCGGCGGCATAGGAGGCCAGCCACGTGCCGAGCGGCACCGTGACGACGGCGGTGTCCGTGGCCGGCTGGGCGACGGTCGCGGCAGTTTGGGCGAGCGCGGGATGAGCGCCGAGACCGATGGCGGCGACCGCGAGCGCCACGGCAGCGAGCGTCAGCCCGGGCGCGCGGCGGGCTGCGCAGATCAGCGCGCCGATGAGCGCCAAGCCGAGCAGGAGCACCGTCACGCCGTGGCCGGCAGCGCGGGATAGGTCGAACGGCTGACCGGTCGCGGCCAGGGCTGGAGAGCAGACGCAGGCGAGCGCCAGCGCCGCGAGAGCGATGCGGTTCATGTCAGGTCTCGATTGTCGGGAGTGCGCGGCGGGCCCGGCCGGCTCGGGTCGAACTACCGCGGAATCCGCGGAGCTTGGGTCAGGCCCGCCGGCGGGCGGCGGCCTTCGCGGTGGGCTTGGCTCTCACCGCGGGGGCCTTCTTGAGAACCAACAAGGCTTGCTTCTCATCCGTGATGGGCGAAGCGAGCACAGCCGCGACGGCGGGCGCCGGCGGCGACCATGGCGTATCCGGGACCTTGCGCCAGAACGCGTACCGGGCCGCCAGCTTCGTGTCGTAGGCGTTCTTGCGGTAGCCCGGGCCGTTGTAGCCCATGGCGAACGCAGCCCAGCGGTGGTCGCGCAGCTCATCGTCGAGGTGGTTGGCGCGGATGAAGGCAACCGCCGCGGCAAGTTGCGCCTCCTCGCTGTCGAGGAAGGCCGCCACCATCTCGGCCGCGCTATCGAAGCCGGCCGCGACGTGGTTCGAGCCCATGATCTGCCCGAGCCCCCACGACGTCGCCTCAAGAGCGACGCGCGGATCGACCGCGAGCGCCTGGACGATGCGCGGGTAGCTGTCGGCCGGATACGGCTTCGTGCCCCACTTCGGGTAGGCGATCCCAAGCCGGACGAGCTCGGCGCGTGCGGCGCCCTGCGAAAGTGCGTACGCCCGGTGCGGCTCGTAGAGCGCTTTCGGGCGGCCCTTGCTGTCGAAGCCGCCGCCGGACGTCTCGACGTCGAGGAAGGCGTGAATTTCATCCTCACCGACGCCGATGCCGTGCCCGAGGCGCGGCAGATCCTCGTCGGCGAGTCGCTTCCCGATGCCCTTGAAGGCGCTCTCGCGCAGGCGTCGCAGCGCCACCGCGCTGGCGGTGTCGGTCATGTCGTCCTCACGATGTCAGGGGAGGAAGGCGCAGGAGGCCCAGGCGCTGACGCTAACGGCGCCCGGGCGCAGACAGATTTCGGTGGCCGTCAGCGCGACACGCTCACCATCTTGCCGAGCGGGACGATGGTCGCGGTGCCCTGAATCCTGCCGCCCTGATTGAGCCGATAGCCAAGATCGGCCACGCCAGGCGTGTTGGTCCCCACAGCGAAATCGATCGTGGCGCTTCCGCCCTGAGTGCTCGACTTCTGCGTGACGACCAGCGGGCCCGCCCCAGTGTTCGTCAGGAGGAACTCTTCATCGCGCACAAACCCGCCCACGCCCTGGATGACACCCTCAAGAACCAGATGGATCGAGGCAGAGCGGAACGGCGGCACCGTGACGTGGTAGGCATAAGCGTAGTTCGTCGAGCTGGACGTATCGATCGCTACCGTGTCCGCCCGATTGAGGAAGCCATACTCGTCAGCGAACGCCGTGCGGTTGTCCTGCAATGACACCGCCCCCGTGACGGTGTTTTGCCCGACGACGATGTTATTGGCGCCCGGATCCAGCTTGATCGGGAAGCCGGAGATCGAGCTGAAGTTGTTACCGGTGATTACTGCGCCAGAGGCGCCGGGACCCGCAAACCACAGGCCGGTGGGGCACCCGGCGAACTCGTTCCCAACGATCGAGATGTTGCCGAAAACTCCGGTGGTGCCGCCGGCGACCCGCTCAAACTTCATGCAGGCGGTGCCGCTGTTCTCGATCGAGTTGCCCGAGAACTGGAAATCCTGCGTCGCCGTGCCATCCGGCAGCTTCATGTGCCAGCCGATGTCGCCGCCCAGCCCCTTGAAGCCGAGCACCTTGAGGCCGCCGCCGCTTTCGTAAGAGACGAGATCGCCGGTCTTCGTGAAATTGTCGACCTTGACACCGAGCCACGTCCAGTCGCCGGCGTCCGAGTTGGCAATGTTGCGCGTGCGAATACCGATGTTCTTCGAGCCATCCACCGAGACGTTGTCGAGCTTGCCGGTGACGTTCGATTGGATGTCGATGCCCGTATCGAAGCCGATGATACGGGAGTCGCGCAGAACCGGCGATGAGCCCTGCTCGCCGGCGCCCATCTGAACGCCGACGCTGCCCAGCCCGTTGATGCCGACGAAGGTCAGCGGCAGGTTGTAGAGGCCCGAATAGTTTCCGATGAGCGTGGCGCACGCGCCGGCCGAGACCTTGCACTTCAGTCCCAGGGTCGCGCCGGCCCCGGACCACTGCTGCCCATTGCCGAGCGTCACCCCAGACCCGATGAGATAGCCAGGATGGCTGTCGAGGGTGAGTGATCCCCCGTCCTGCCCAGGCGTTTTTACGGCCGCGTTTGCGGCTCGCAGGGCAGCGGCATCGTCCGTGACTCCATCGCCGGTGACGGAGTAAGTAGCGGCCCTGCCAGCGTTCGGCGGGAACACGCTCTGCGCAAGAGGTCGCGCGGCGAACCCGGAAGCAGTCGGCGCAAGGCTCAGTCCGGAAAGAGGGCAGGCCCCGCCCGGCAGGCACACAATCCCGCCCTTCGTTTGTAGGGCCGTGGAGCCGTGCAGCGTGATGCTGTCCGCCTCCGGACGATACAGATCGACGGAGGGATATCGCGCAGACTTGCTCGCGTCCCAAGCCAATGCATGGCTCGACACTGCGGAGAAGAGCAGCGCCGGCACAACTAGCCTATGCATCATCGTATCTCCAGAAAACCAGCTGCGTTCGGTAGCGTCACTTGAAGTAGATCGTGTATGGCTTGCCGGCGGTGCCGCCGATTATTGTCACGATGCCGGTCGGAACCCGCGTGTCGTAAGTCACGGTCGCCCCGGGCGCGAGCATGATGGTCCCGACCCCGTTCAGCACCGCAGGGCGGTTGAAAGCGAAGCCGACGGGCGTGGTCGCGTCCGGGTTGTGGATCTGGAGAAAACTGCGGGTCGCACTCGCCTCGACCACGTTCTGCGACGTGTTCGCCGCGATTATCGTCCCAGAGGCGTCGGTGGTCGGCGCCGGCGAAGCGACCGAGACAGCATTCGATGTGCCCGGTGCTGTCTGGTCGATCCCGATCGAGCCAGAAATGGACCAGGGAGACGTGCCCTGGTCGACGGTAAATTTCGGCTGTTGCTGCGCGTCAGCAGCCACAGTCAGGCAGGCAAGCGCCGTCAGCGCGAGGATGAGCTTGCGCATGGATAGATTCCGATTTTGCAGGGGAGAGGTGGCCGGGGTGCTAGCCGCTCGTGACGAAGCAGGTGGTGCCGCTCGTCGAAAAGACGTTGAGTGGCGCGGTCGGCACCTTCCTGTCGTACCGGACGCTCTGGCCAGGCGCGAGGATGTGGCCCACGGCGGCGGTTGCTGCAGCTCCCCAACGGTAGGCCATCGGGTTCGGCCCGGTATTCGTGATCTCGATGAACTGGCGGGTCGGGTTGGCCGCCGCGGCCACGACATTCGCCCCAGCGGCGATCGGCGCCCCGCCATTGTCCGCCGTGATCATCGATCCAGCGACCAGGGCCCGAACAGCCTCGAGCTTGGACTCCGTCGCTGCCCCGTCCGGCAGAGGCAGAGCCGCCGCTGAGATCGGCTGAGTGACGGAGGATCCATCAACCTGAAGGCCGCCGTCCGCCGTCAGCGCGGATGGAAGCCGGTCGCGGATTGCGGTCAGGAGCGTGGCGAGCCCGGTGATCGACGCGAGCAGCCGGGCCAGCCGAGCGATGACCGAGCCGTCGGCGGCGTCTGACCCGGGATCATCGTCTCCGGGTGCACCGATGCCCGTCGCGATCGTCGCGAGGGCGGTATTCGTGGTGTCCTGGCGAGCGGCAGTCGAGGCGCCGTCCGGCAGCGACGAATAGGGCGAGATGGATGCGGTACTGGGCGGCGCGGCCAGCTTCGCGCCCGTCGTGACGTTGAACCAGTAGTTTGAGATCGGATCGCCGGCGTCGCCGTCCGTCACTACGAAATGATCGAGGTAGTCTCCGGACGAGAAGCCGGTCCCGTCCGCGGTCGCGCGCCACGTCGAGCGGGAGATCACCAACCCGCTGTCGTAGTCCGGTCGGGCGCCAGCACCGGGCGGCGAACCTGCATTGCCGGCCACGTCCGTCCAGGTGATCGTGCCTCCGCTGTCCACCCGGATGAAGCGGACCCCGGTGTCGTCGGCCCAGATGGTTTCCGAGCGCTGCGCTTTGACCGCGTCGCGGATCTCGGTCAGGCGCGTGATTCCAGTGTCCTGCTTGCTCTCGCGAGCGGCGTCCGGCGGGAGATCGTTGATCCCGTCGTCATACTGGATCACCAGCGGATCCGCCGGCACCATGCCATTCGTGTTGAACGACAGCGTGACGACGGAACCCGAGACGTTGGAGGCGACGAGGTCGGGGACGATTGGGCTGTAGATGAGCTGCCCGGTCCTGGCGTTCGCGACGCCGAACAGGCGCCGGAGCTCGAAGTTGGGCGTGCCCGAGAAGTCGAGCGTCCGGTTGGCCGGGTCGAACACCGGGCGGGTGGCGATGGGCTTCTTCATCTGACCGTCCCTCAACCCAGCAGGAGTGCGCTGGCGGCGTAGAATTTCTTGGCGTCGGCAATGGCCGCGGCCATGTCCTGGCGGATGATCGCCTCGCGGGCGTCGGTGTAGGAGGCCGCATCCGGCACGCTGACATCGACGATGATGCTCTGCTCGAGCACAGAGACGTCGAGCACAGTGTCTCCCGGAGCGCCTTGGCCGGGGCCGATCACCTGCACGGCACCGGTAACGTAGGTGCGCCGATCTCCGGGCACTGGGACGCGATAGAGCGACCAGATCACGCTCTGCCCGAGCAGCCTGCGCGTCTCGGCGGGCGTGAACTGCCGAACGAGCTCCGTCTTGTCCGGTCCGACGATCAGCGCGAGCCGATCGCTGTCGAAGGCATCCGAGGTCGTAGAGACGATTCGACCCTTCGCCCAATCGAGTGAGACGACGAAAGCCTCCCCCGCGGCGAGTTGGAGCGGTAGGCGATTGCCCCCGTCCGTCGTGTGTAGGCGAATGGTCAGCGTGAGAGAGTCCCCTGCAACGATCTGCAGGGGAACGACGGCGGGCTGCATAGGGGATCTCCGTCAGGCGTCGGGCGTGATCGCGAGCAAGCCCTTGTTCAACCATGGCGTGCCGGCATCCGGCGGCGGCTCCGTCGGGAGCATGCCCCGCAGCTTGCCCGGAGTGGTCAGCATGTCGACGATGGCCGCGGCGGTGAGCTCCTGAGCCTGCTGCACCACGAGGCGGGCCACGGATTGCACCATGGCGGCGGTGGCGACCCGGGGGCTGTCCTCGTCGGGTTCGGGGGTTGTCGCCAGTGCCTCGCCGAGGTTCGGCCGCGCGAGGAGGTCGGCGATCGTCTTCGAGAGCAGCGCCTCGGCCTCATTCTGGAATCCGAGCGGGAACGGCACCACCACCTCCACGAGGTAGGGCTCGATCCGCGGCACGAGCGCCACGGACGGCGCCGGCAAGACGTTGGCAAGGCCAGCGGCCATCTCAGTCCTCCAGGGCTACGGTGCCGGTCAGGAACGGCACCGGGGCGCCGTCCGGCATCAGCAGGCGGATGCGGGTCGCGATGGGCTGCACGGCTCCCTCGAGTTCCTCCACACGCGCGGCGGAGACCGGGAAGCTGATCACGCCCGAGCGAGGGTCGATGCTCAGCAGGCGGTCGGGCGCGTCGAACTGCGTCCGGACCTCCTGTCCGGTGGGCCATTCGACCGTCCATTCGATCGTGACGCCCGGCACCGGCAGGCGCCGGACCTCGCCCGTGCGCGGATCACGACCATGAAGGATGACGCCGAGATACGCCGTCCCGCCGCGGGGGAATCGGAAGTCGTAAGGAGCCGGCCTCATGGCGTCACCGCGGGGATGCCGTTGTTGTTCCAACGCTTCCCTGACCCTGGCGGCGGCTCCGTCGGCAGGCTCGCCATCCAGGTCTCGTACCCGCTCTCCAGCATCCCGGCGACGACGTCAGATGCCACCACCTCGCGCACGAACACCGCGCCATCGCAGACGAAGCTGTCGGCATCAGCGGCAAGTTGCGCCGATGTCCGCACATACCGGCCGCCGCCACCATCGCCGGCGAACTTGCGGCCGAGGAGCTCGACGACCTGAACCCCGGCCGGGATGACGGCATAGGCAGCATCGCCTTTCGATCCGAAGGTGAGCTTGCTGGGCGTGCCGGCCTCGCTCTCCAGCACCTGAAGACGAGCCATGAGATCGGCAGATTCCAGCGCCGCGAGCCGCGCCTCGAAGTTCGCGATCGGGGGCGCCAGGACGAACGCCCCGGTCACGTCTTCGACGCTGAGCACCTCAACGTCGGTCAGGGCGTCCGGCCCATACATCGCAACGATGGGCACTATGAACCGGGCAGATGGAGGAGCCTGGAAGGCTGCACCGAGGCCGGCCGATCGAGCGATCAGCGCCTCACATTCCTGGCGGCCGTTGGCAGTCACCAGCGACGGATAGGTCCGGACCGGCACGACCGCGCCCAGCACCCGAAGAGACTGGTCGAGGTAGAGGATCCCGCAGACCACGGCATCCCCCGTCGGATCCGCCGGATTGCTACGACGTTGGACCACGTAGCGGCTGCGATACAGACGCCCGGGCTCCAGAGGGTAGGCGTCGCGCGCGGCTACGATGCCCGGCCCGGACACACGAACGACCGGGCCGTTATCACCAGTCGCCAGCATCTGCGGCGGCAGGAACGGTAGGAGCGGGCGGGGTCCGCCGAGGATCGCGGGATTGGCCGTGAAGGTGTAGCGCAGCGGCGCAGTCCCTGGGCGCCCCGCCGCGGACAGCAGGTCGAACCGCTGGCCGGCGATCAGCGACTGGAGCGCCGTGACAGCGTCCGAGAGAGCCTTGTCCTGCTTGGCGCCGCCCGAATTGATCAGTGCCTCCAGATCCGACACCGCGTCGGCCAGAGCCTGCGCCTGTGCCTGGATCGCATCAGAGCGCGCCTTCTGCTCAGCCGCGTCGCCGCTCGTGCGGGCCGTCGTCTCAGCGTTCAGCGCCTCCCGCAGCGAATCCCCGAGGTCGCTGATCGCCCGGCGAATTGGCTGGATCGCCGTGGCGATCGCATCGTTGCGGGCATTCGCCTCGGCGTTGATGCCATCCTGCCGGGCGCGTCCCTCCGCCTGATCACCGTTGGCACGATCCTGTGCGAGGCCCGTGTCCGCCGCTTGGCGAGCGCGAGCCTCAGCGTTGACCGCATCCTGCGTGTTCGCGAGGGCCTGCTGCAGGTCAGCGATCCTAGACGCCGCCGTATCGACGGCATCACACACCGCCTGAAGGCTGGTGTAGAACGATGCTGGGCTGCTCGGATCTGGCCGTGCGACCATGCTAACCTCGCGTCAGACGGTGAAGCGCATCAGACGAAGGCCTCGATGAGATCGAGGGTCACGTCCGAGAGCGGCGAAGTGGTCATGTCGAAAGCCGCCGTGTCGCCGTCTGCGAGTCGCATCAGGCAGCGAGGGGCATCGAAGGACACCGGGGTGCCGGCGCCGTAATCGGCTCGGAGCCACGGGCGGACGGCGATATCGACGACACCGCTTGGCCCCGGATCCGAAACCGGGCTGACGATCACGTGCAGACGGTCACCGATCGACAGGTACTGCCCCCGCTTCACCGTTCCGCCGCGGGCCTTGCTGATCCGGATCGTCGTCGCGTTCATTGCCGCATCGGCCGCGAGAGCGAAACTGATCGCACCGTTTGTGTCCGGGTTGACCGAGAAGCCTGGGCTGACCGCTGCGTTGCGCGCGGCTACGTCCGGGGTGATCGGCTGCCCCGTGATCGGGAAGACGTTCCAGGGCTGGCCCCGATAATCGTAGGGCCCGATCAGGAACGGTGTGCTCTGACCGGCAAGTCCCGCGATGAAGCCTCGCGCCTCGAGGTAATCGTCATCGTCGAGTAGGTGGAACGTCATCTTGGCGCGCCAGCGGCTCGTCGGGCTCGCCACGAATTGCTGCGCACCCTGAAATGACTGGCCGCCGCTGCGGGCAGAGTTCTGCAGGCTCCAGTTCTCTGTCGAGCACCGGAGTCGCGTCGGGAACAGCTCGGCCATCAGTTATAGGTGTCCGGCAGTGGCGGGCGTTGACCTTCCTCGGACGGATCCCAGGCGTAGGCCGAAGCGTCGAGGCTGATCAGATCGAACTTCACGCCGGTGAGCGCATTGCCGGCCATCAGGATTGAGCCGCGCATGATCGCGAAGGTCGTGTTGATACCGAAGGACGGCAGATTCAGGATCACGGTCGGCTCGCCGAATGCCGGCAGGGCGGAGGGCGACAGGCGCAGACCGGTGAGCCGGAACCGCGGGTTGCCCTTCGCCATCGCGATCTTCGCGAGTTGCCGCGACTGGCGATGCGAAGGCGCTCGGACGAAGCTATTCTCTGTCTCGATTACGCCCTGGATCGTTTGGGCTGCGACGTCATCCCAAGGGTCACCCTCGGTCGGCTGATAGTCGTGGAAGGGCGAGAGGTAGGTGTGCTTGATCCGCGTGAAGGTGTTGTAGGCCTCGTCACCCTCCTCGAGCTGATCCCAGCCGAAGATCATGCTCTCGTCGATGGTGAAGGTCGGCGCCTGCCAGCGGCCGCCCCGGACGGCCACCAAACCGCCAGCGTCTTGGTAGAGCTCACCGTCCATCGCCGCGAGGAGGCGACCCAGCACGTCGGATCGCTGCTCGGAATAGTCGTAGCTGCCCCAAGACCGGTAGCGCATCTCGGAGGTGGCGCCGTTCGGATCTGGCGTGATCAGCGGCACCATCTGATCGCAGACATCTGCGAGATCCCGGAAGCTCTGGAGGTTGATCTCCGCGAGCGCCAGGCCGTAGCCGCTCTCGTGCGTCAGGTAGTCGAGCAGCAAGATCGCGGCGTTGTCCGTGTAGGCGTAGCCACCCGTCCGCGGGTCGTAAGAGGGCGCGCCAGCCACCAGCAGCCGAACGTCTGGCGCGCCTTCGGGGAAAACTTGCGTCCCCTTCCGCAGAGGGTTCGCCACCGTCACCGTGTAGCAAAGCCCGTTAAGCTGCATACTCGCGTTCCAGTAGGGCAGCTTCAGCAGCGCGGCAGAGGCCGCCTGATTGTCGGCCCCGTTATGGGCCTCAATCGCCACCTTCCCCTGATAGGCGCTGTCCGGAACGATCCCGCCGACCTGACCGGTCAGGCTCGTTTTCACGTCGCCGAAGTAGTACTGCAGGATGTTGACCTGACCCACACAGTGGATCGCCCCGCGATAGAGCGTTCGGATCTTGTCGTCGTCCCCGCCCTCCATCTTCACCGTTTCGAGGGCGAAGATCACGCCGCCCATCATGCCTTGGCCGAGCACACGGCGGCGCGGCGCCACGGCCTGCCGGACCGTGATCTGGGCGTTGTTCTGCTTCTCGGCCCCGAGGAGCGCCTGGGCGCCGTACTGCAAGCCCAGAGCGCCGACGGTCAGCGCGGTGTAGCCGACGATCTCGCCCGCCGTGATGCCGGCGACGATGATCTCTCCCGCGAGCGCCTGCCCGAGGATAGCCGCTCCGACCGCCGCCGGCATCAGACGCTCCAGGCCACGACGGTCGGGTACTGATCGACCGCGATGCCCTCGGGGCTCTTCACCGCCCAGCCGATGCGGCAGCGGACGGCGAACACAGGCCCGACCACCGGGTGCTCGACGAGGCCGACGTCGCCCGGCCGCGGCGCATCCGTCGTCGCGAAGCCGCACCCGGCCATCAGCTTGCGCGCCATCGCCTCGAAGCCGCCGAGGCGCCGGACGTGCCGCATCGCGCCGAGAGCCGTCCGGTAGCGACCGCGGAGGCTCGCCGCAGGGTCGACGCCGCGGGTCTTCCGACACCAGTCCGCCATGAACAGCGAGCAATCGATCTCGCCCCAGACGAACGTCGCCCCGGCGCCGGCGCGCAAGAAGGCGCTCAAGTCTCGCTCTCGGGGATCTCGGGATTCCAAGGCCGTCTCCGGTTGATCATCTGCGGAATGTCGAACAGGCCGTTGTCGCCGGGGTAGCGGCGCTGCTGGTCGGCGTGTGTGAGGTTGCCGAAGGGTGGCAGTCCGCGGCGCGAGAACTTGGTCTCGGCGGTGAGCTGCGCGGTCCAGGTGTTGGCGTCCGCAGCGCTATGGATCAGGCGGTCCATCACGCCGCGGTAGAGCGTGTAGAGCCCGCCGAGCGGCACGAGGCCGGGCCCGTAGAGCTGAAGGTAGACAAAGCAGTCCCGGCCCTTCACCTCCGCCTTGGCGTTCACAACGTCGTTGGCGATCTCTGGGCCGACGCCGCTGAGCGTGAAGGTCACGAGTGGCGCGACGCCTCCGACGGCGCTCTCGATGTCCGAGACCGAGCCGAGGCCGCCCATGCCCTGCCAGGTGAATCCGCCAGCCGCGAGCGGGCCGAACCCGCCGTGCACCCGCTGCGGCGCCGTCTTGAAGTCGAAGAACGCGAGGATCTCCGCGGTGATCGTGTCACCGCACAGAGCCGCCGCGCCGGCTGCATCAAAGATGCCCATCAGCTGACACGGCCGAAGCGGCGCTGAGCAACAGCCTGCCGCTGCACCATCGTCCGGTCACGGGCGCTGTTGTTCATCTGCAGCGCCTGGAAGATCGAGGCCTGAACCTGTCCTTGCGTGAGCGAAGAGCCACGAAGATCGAGATTCCAAGTGTCGCCGGCGCCCTGGGGCGCAGGCGTGTTCACATTCGCTGCCGGCACGGGCGGAACCGGGCCAGAGATCTGCGGCATGGCCACGAACCCGCCATCGGCGTAGCCGCGCAGCCCGCTGATCCCGTCGAAGAAGCTCCGCCCGTAGCTCTTCACCACGTGCGCCGGCATCACATACTCGCCAGCATGGACGATGCCGGCCGGCTGGTACTTCCCGCCGTCGCCCGTGTAACCGCCCTCGGCAAACCCGAAGAGCTTGCTGAGCGGCCCGCCACCGCTCTTGAACAACGAGCCCACCAGCGAGTCGAGGACACCGCCCAGGAGCCTGTCGCTGATCCTGCTAAGCGCGCTGCTGAAGGCCTTGGCCGCGTCACCACCATGCGACAGCGCCGTGGCGAAGTCGGTGGCCGCGCTGGTGAGGGTGGACCGAGCGTCCGTCAGGTACTGGTTCTGCCGAGACTGGTCGATCACCGCGACGGCGGCCGGCGAAGTGGTATCGCCCACCGTGGACCGGGCGCGGGCGAAGGCGCTCTGATCGTAACGGTCGCGCCCGAGCTGCTCCCGGTCGAAGCCGATGTCACTGGCGAACTGCGTCAGCCGCACCTGCTGCGCCGCGGTCGCCGTCTGCTGAGCCAGTCCCTTCACCGAGGCGGCCAGCGCGTCATTCGCCGGCACGCCCGCGTCGAGGAGGGCGTTGTAGCGCCGGGACGCCTCGGCCGCAGCCTCAAGCGCCAGCCCGTTCTTCCCATAATTCTGGGTCATGTTCTGGAGCTGCTGCTGCTGATCGCGCAGCGCCCGCTGGTACTGGTCCTGCTCGCGGATCTGCGCCCCGGTGGACGGGTCACCCATCTGGCCGGCCCGCCGGAGCACGTCGGCGGCATAGGCTTGGTTCGCCGCCGGGCTCTGGCTGCCATAGTAGTTCTGGATCGCCTTGTTCAGGTCGCCGCCGGCCTGATCCAGCTTCATTGACAGCACGCCCGCGATGCCGGCGGCCCCCTGGCTGGGGTCGGTGCGATCGAACGTCGGCGGCAGGTAGCCCAGACGAACAGCTTCCCGGGCCGTACCAACCGTGACCTGACCGAGGCCATAGGCGGTCGATGCCGGCAATCCGGTGCGGGGATCGATGACCTTGGTCTGCCCGATGTTCGGGTTGCCGCTCGACTCCTTGTCCGCGATGCCGGCGATGATGTTGGCCGGGATCCGCCCGAACTGCTGGGCCGCGCCGATGATCTGCTGCTGCACCGCCGCCGACATGCGCGAGAAGGCGCCACCGATCTGATTCTGCTGGAGGGTGGTGTTCTTCTCCAGGTTCTGGAACAGAAGCTGCCGCTCGGTCTCGATCGACTGCATCTGCTTCTCGAACGCGGACTGATCCGTGTTCGTGGAGGCGTTGCGGAGGGCGTCGAGGCGCTTGTTGGCCGCGTTCTCGTTGATCTGGGCGGCAGTCTGCCCCTCCTGCGTGAAGCCGATGGTGCGCTGCTGGAACTGCGCGGCCCGGATCGCATCGGCATAGGACGAGCCGCCAGCCTCCATGTCCGCGCGAAGCTGCTTGGCCTGGGCGAGCAGCCCCTCCATCGCGCGCCGGGCGTTGCCTTGCTCGTCAAAAGGGATCTTCGAGAGGTTCGTGGCGATGTCCTTGGCCTGATCCTCGATCCGCTTGAGCTGCTCGCTGAAGGGGTTGAGCGACTTGACGATCTCACCGATGCGCAGGCTGGTCTGGTTCGCCTGGGCCTGCGCGCTCGCCGCCTGAAGCTTCCGCTGCTGCTCGAGCAGCTTTTCGAGCTCCGACTGAAGGGCCGGTCGGGTGCTGCTGAACCGCTCCAGGAAGCCCGGCGGAGTGGCCAGCACCTTCTGCAGATCCGCGATCTTGGTCTCCAGATCGCCGCCGGTGACGAAGTGGTCGACGGCCTGGCCGACCCGGTCGAAGGCGTTGGAGATGGTAGCGCCGGCCGCAGCGGTCACTCGCGCCCAGCCGCTCGTCAGCTCCGTCGCGCTGGTGAGCCCCGTCCGGTAGGCGTCGAGGAGCGCCTTCTGCGCGCCCAGCCGATCACCCTGCGCGGCGAGGCGCTGGATGTTCTCCCGGGTGGTGTCGTTCAGGACCGCGAGCTGCTTGTCGAGGATGTCGGCGCCGCGGGCCGGATCCGCGAATGCCTCAGCGAGTGCCTTGGTCGCGGAGGGCACGTCCTGACCCGTGGTCGCCGCATAGTCCTTCACTGACCCGATCAGGCCACCGTACACCTCGGTGCCGATCTTGCCCGTGGCGGCGAACTCGCCCGCCATCTCCCGTGCCGACCGGACCGAGACATTCCCAGCGGCGGCGCTGGCCGACGCGATGGCGTTGATCTGGCCGACAGTGGCCCCCGAGGCGCGACCAACGCCGGTGAGGTTCTGCGCCAGCGCCATCTGCGTCGAGGCGTAGGACTGGAATGCAGCCACGCCAGCCAGCACCGCCGTCGTCACGACACCGAACGCGCCCCCGACGAGCCCGATCCGCGTCGCAAGGCTGGACGCGGCCTCACCCGCCTGGGTGAAGGCGCCCCTGATGCTCGCTCCGCCCGGGCCACCGAACACCTGCGCGATCTGCGGTCCCTGCTGGAACGCAACCGTCGACAGGTTGCTGCCGCTGCCGATCGAGGAGACGATGTCGCCCGCCTGATAGGCCAGGTTCTGGACCTGATCGGCACGGAGTCGGCGGTTCTCGTTCGCAGCGGCAGGGGCGCCGCCTCCACCGAGCGCGCCAAGGCGCCGGCTGGCCTCGATGTTCTCCAGCACCTTGGCGCCCTGGTCGCCGAGCCCGCGCCACGCCGCCTGAATGTCCCGGGCCGATCGCTGTGCTGCCGTCGCGACCGTCCCGTAGCGCTCCTGCAGCATTGTGATGGTGCGGGCGTGCTCCGTCGCCGAGATGGCAGCCTGCTCGAAGGCGCGATCAACCGTCCGCGTGGCTCGCTCAAGCATCTGCTGCTGCCGAACCATCGGGTCGATCTTGGCCAACAGCCGGTCATAGGCGCCCGCGGCGCTCAGCGTGCGGCGGCTGGCGACCTCCGTCGTGACGCTGGCGGCCTCCGCGGCATCGCCCATGCGGGTCTGCGCGGCGGCAACAGCATCCGCATCGGAGCGCACCTTCTCGGCGCCCTCGGAGCGGTACTGCACCGTGATCCGGCGGATGGATTCGATTGTCGGCATCAGGGATCCGTGCGAATCCGCGTCAGGCCGCGAGGGAGAAACGCATGAAGTGGGTCCTGCTGTGGGTCACGTTGGCCGGGAACGGCACGGTCACGAGCGGGTCGGCTGAGTTCGACACCGTGGATGCCTGTTTCGCGGCCCAGCGGGCATACGGCGGGCTGACCTTCGACGTGGGGCAAAGCCGGCTGGCCTCGCCGTCCACGGAGTCGACCTGCGTCAACACCGGGACAGGCGAGAAGCGCAGCGCGATCAAGCCTCGGTCGTAGAGGCGGGCTTCTTGGCGTGCTTCCGGAAGAGGCCGCGGAGGCCCTTCACGTCCGTCATGGGGGTCTGGTTCACGATCTCATTCGGGCCACGCGGGACCCGCTGGCCGAGGTACTCCGCATCCATCTCGCGCATCACGGCGAGGAACCAGGCGTAATCGTCTGGGTCCACGATGCCGTGGTCGCGAGCGAAGGTTCTGATGGATGTCGCTGGGATCCGGCCCTCGGCGCCAAAGCCCAACTGCCGGTCTGTGGTAAGCTCCCAGAAGGCGTGCCAGAGGAACTCGGCGCCGGAGATCAGGAGCGGGCGTTCCAAGTATTCCTCTGGCAGCGGGTGCCCTTCAGCCTCTAACCGGCGGATGTGCTTTGCTTGCGGCGCCCACTCGGTTTGCCACCGGAGGCAGGCGAGGAGTTTCCCACCACGGCCTCGACCCGGTCCGACTCGGCCTCCTCGACCTCGCCGGCGGCGAAGGCGACAGCCTCACGAAACGGCCGGAGGTCCGGATCCAGCAGGAGATCCATCGCCTGCTCCTTCGAGAACGGGAGCGGCTTGTCGTTGTCGTCGGTCAGCCCATCCCAGTCCACCAGGATGTGCTCGACCATGCCGCGGAGCAGGAGGGTGTCGCGAGCCTTCTGCTTGAGCGCGCCGTCGCGCCGGCCGCCCTCACGCTGATCGCGCGGCACGGCAGCCACCTCGCGCGCCATGAACGCGGCATAGTCGGAGTTGCTGAAGCCGCGGACCCGAAGGCGGAGATCGCCCATGCCCGGTATGTCCTTGACCCAAGCCCCCTGCTCGGCGCGAGTCGAATTGATCTTGAGGCTTGAAAGTTTCATGCGTCACCTATGCTCGTCGGGGAAGCTCCCGCGGCCGGGTGGTCAGCCCGACGCGCGAGGATGGTGAGGGCGATCAGGTCGGGTCGACCTCCACGATCGCGGAGTCGATTCCGAGCGTGAAGGCGCGGCGAATTACATTGTCCGAGCTGCCGACGTTACCGCGCTTCGACATCACCAGGGCGCGGAAGTAGTCGATGCCGTCGGTGCCGGTTGGGGTCAGGCGATCCGGGTAGACCACCTTGAACGCGAACTTGTTATTGGTCGCCTCTGCCGCGATCAGAGCCTTCTGGCCAGCATCGGTAGCGACACGAGCCACGGTGAGGGCGAGATCGCCCGCGTCGCGGATGCCCTTCGCCTTGCGCTGACGGCCGTCGTTGAGCGAGGCGAAGTTGACGGTGCTCGACTGATCACCGAACTCGCCGAGGCTCTCGACCATTCCGACCTCGACCCAGCTACCGTCGGGAATTGCTTCATATTCGGTCTGTGTGTCCACGGTCGGCAGAACAGCAGGCCCGATGAAGATTTTCGAACCAGTTGCGGTGGTGATATCGCCTGCCATAACTCTCTCCAGAGATCAGGCCACTGCGGGCCTCGAAGAACCTCGCCCGCAGCGAGGATCACAGCACCGGCTCAGGCGTAGAAGCCCGCGTCGTCGGTGAAATAGAAGTGGTAAGGCACGCTGAACGACACCGGGAAATAGTTACCCTGATCGTTGCGATCGTCGATGATCGGCGTTGACGGCACCCAGGTCTGCACGCCGTCGAACTTCTTGCTGCGGAAGATTGCAGCCAGCATGTCCGTGAGCCGAAGCCCATCCTGCACGCCGAGTCCGCGCTGCGCGTTCACGATCAGGCGGATCGTGCCCTCCTCCCGGTAGTGCCGGGCGGCCAGATCCATCTGCGTGACGTTTGCGATCGGGTATTGCACTTCGGCGAACACGCTGCCGTCCTCGGGCACGTCACCCTGGAGGTTGATCCCGAAGACCGGGCAGCCCGGCAGGTTCACCGCGGCGCGCGCCAGGATCATCTCCGGCGAGCCCCACAGGGTATCGAGCCGATGCTCAACGGCATCGACGACGGCCTTTTGCGGCATGGATCAGGCGGCCTTGAACTCGGTGCCGTCGGCGAAGGTGATACTCGCGACGTCCATAATGACGCCCGACCCGGGGTCGATCATCTGAAAGTGCGGCCGGCCCTCCACCTCAAATTCCATCAGGGCGAGCCGCAACTCGACGCGGATCAAATCATCCGCCCCGAATTCAGGAATGGCGATCCTCTCGACACCATGGACCTCGGCGCCGCTCTCGGCATCCACCACACGGGTGCCAAATCCCATGCCGCCTTGCGAGGCGACCTTCACAGACTTGATCATGGCTACCTGCCCGGGTCGATGATGATGGCCGGCTGACGGGTCAGCCAGTCGGAATGCCGGTCTGGCCGTCCGCCGCGGACGCGCCGTGCGAGCGCTGCGGCCGAAGCCGTCTGCGCCCACGCCCCAACAGCGCCGGCCGGCAGGGAGCGGTAGCCGAAGCCGACATAGGCGACGTTGCCGTAGCGCCGCTTCGCCAGGACCGCGACGCCCTCATAGACACCATCCGGCGCCTGCGGGCTGAGGCCGCGCTCGATCTTCCTCGCATATGGAGTAGCGTTGACGACGGCGTACTGCTCGGCCGGCGGCGGGTTGTACGGATCGGTGAACTCGACACCGTCCGCGAACCACACGTGGCTCTCGTTGTAGCGAGTGCCCGCCGCCTTCGCCCGGCTACCCACCGGCGAATGGATGATGAGTTGCTCGTCCACGTACTGGATCACGTCGAGCAGCAGGTGGAATTCGAAGGCGACGATGCTGTTCGCCTTCACCCCGGACAGGTCGGTGCGCTGGGCGCCGTCCACGAAGGTGTCATGCGTCGGGACGTAGCCGAGGGCGGCCTTGTTGGTCGCCTCGGCCTCCGCCAGTGCCTGCTGCGCTGTAGCCCGAAGCTGCTGCGCCTGCGCCTCGTCGGACAGATCCTCTCTCAGGATTAGCGCGATGTCCCTCTCAATCGGGTCGATCTTGGTCGAGGTGCGAGCCGTCGCCATCAGGCGCCGCTCGCCTGGATGTCGTAGGCCAGTAACTCGCCCCCAACCCGGTGAGTGCTGTCGTCCACCGCTTCGACGGTGAGGGTGCGCCCACGAATGACGAGTCGGTCCGTCGAACCGTTCTTGATCGGCACCGGGAAAGCTGCAGCCGCGACGTCCGGCGCGAACAGGAACACCCGGCGGTTGCCCTGGATCACGCCGCTGGCGAGTTCGTCGGGCTGGAAGCCAGTGACGATGGCCCGGACCTGCGCGTCAATCGGTGCGCCCTGGCCGAGGCGCCGCAGCGTGATCATCTCGCCGCGGCCGTCCATCAGATCCTCGTAGAGGTCCGCCGTCAGCGCGCTCTGCACCTCGATATCGAGATCGTCCTCGGTCCGGGCAGGCGTCTTCACGGTGATGATCTGGAGCACCGCGTCGCCCATCCGCACGCGGTCGCTGGTCTTCAGCGTGATCGCGAGCTCGCTGTTGCGGACCGTCAGCCGGCCGCTCTTGCCCCAGAGCTGAAGGCCGCCGTAGCTGATCGTCGTCGGGCGCTCGAAGCTGTACGCGGCCCACTGCCAGTCGCCGTAGGCCTGATACTCTCCAGCGACGCGGCGCAAGAACTGCACCTGCTGGTTCATGGGGCCGGCAGCAGCGGGCATCAGCGGTTCACCGCGTAGACTGCGACCGGGATGGAATAGGAGGCGCCGATCCCGAGCGCCGGGACGCTCAACACCGCCCGGAAGGTGTTCGCCGCCGTCGGCAGCGCGTGATGGACGGCGTAGCCCTCAGGCAGGCCGGCCGAGGTGGTCGGGTAGACCTCGAGGACGTCGGTAGTGAGCACGCCCGAGCAGGCGATGCCGGTCTTCGAGCGGATCCCGGATGAGACCGAGATCAGCATCGTCTCGCCGATTGTGGCGTTGCAGACGAAGACCGAGGCCTTCGGGCCGGCCGGACCGGTCAGCCCTTGGGGGCCTTGCGGTCCGGCGTCGCCTTTCGGGCCCGTGGCGCCGGTTTGACCCGTGGCGCCCGTGTCGCCTTTCGGGCCGGCCGCTCCGGTTGCGCCGGCGGATCCAGCAGGGCCTGCAGGTCCAGTGCTGCCCTGTGCGCCTGCGGGGCCGGCGGGTCCAGCCGGGCCAGTTGCACCAGCAGGGCCGACATCGCCTTGCGGACCCTTGGCGCCGGTCGCGCCGGTTGCTCCTGTGGCACCCGTGTCTCCCTTCGGGCCTACTGCTCCCGCAGCACCCGCCGCTCCTGTCGCTCCCACCTGTCCAGGAACGCCCTGGCTCCCTTGAGCGCCAGCCGGACCCATAGGGCCGGTCGCTCCATCCGCGCCTGCATCTCCAGCAGGGCCAGCCGGGCCTTGAAGCCCGCGATCGCCCTGAGGGCCTCGCGCGCCATCTGCGCCCGCTGCGCCGGCGTCACCCTTCGGACCAGCATCGCCCTTGGCTCCTACAGCACCCGCAGGCCCTGCCGGGCCAGTGGCTCCGGGATCCCCCTTCGGACCAGCCGCGCCGTTCGCGCCGGGGCTTCCCGCCGGGCCCGCTGGACCGGCGTCTCCGCGCGGGCCGGGGGCACCAGCAGGTCCAGCCACACCATCGACGCCGTCACGGCCAGGAGGCCCAGCCGGGCCGACAGGTCCAGGGCCACCGTCTGCGCCTCGAGCGCCTGCTGCGCCCACATCGCCAGCGGGGCCGGGCGCGCCGGGCTGTCCTGCGTCACCGGGGTCTCCCTTCGGACCGGGCGGACCGGCGGGACCTACGGGGCCCTGGACGCCCTTGAAGCTGTAGCCGATCGGCCGAGCATCGGCGGTACTGGCGATGCCGAGCGCGAGACACAGCGCGATTGAGAGCAGCGCACGCATCAGCCGCCGCTCACGCCGTAGTGCATCTCGGGCGTGCAGGTCGCGCCGGGCGCGCCCACGGTCATCGCCGAAATGAAGTTGGGCCGGCTCGTGCCCATCGTGGCCTCGGTCCGCGCGAGGTAGAGCACCCCAGTGTCCTCGGTGACGGCGTCGCCCGCGCTCATCGTGCCGAGCAGCCGGATGTCCACGTCGCAGGGGTTCACGATGCGGTAGGTGGTGGCTCCGACCGGGCGGTTGATCGGAAAGCTCTTGGGGGTCGGGCCGATGTCCTTCAGCCGTATCGGCGCCGAGTGCAGCCGGCGGAACGGCATGGTCATCGCCGGCAGCGGGTTGTCGACCGTGTAGCCGCCCGGCGGTCCCTTGTAGGGGATCTCCTGGGCCATCAGCAGCGGCACCAGCAGCGCAATGGTGACGGCTTTCCACGTCCTCATCTCGCACCTCTGCATCAGCCGGCGATCGCCGAATGGTCAGGAGTGGTTGGGGCTGACCCGGAAGCGGCCGGCCAGGGCCTTGAGCCCGTACTCGATCTCGCGCGAGACGGTCCCGGTGGCCTCGCGGTTCGCGTACCACTGCCCGACCAGCAGAAGGATCGACTGCTTCAGCGGCATCGGCACATCGGCCGCGCTCGCATGGCCCGCTGTGAAGGTGACGCGATAGGCCAGCGGATTGACGGGGGCTGCCGCGAGATCCGGCGCCGCGGCCGCCAGCCGGGCGATGACAGCGAAGTTGTTCTCGGTCGCGACCACAAAGGCGCCGGTCGGCTCGACCTCGTAGGAGCCGCCGGCGAGCCGCGCCACGCTGACAGAGTCAACGTCCTCAACCGGCCGCAACGGCACCTCGGCCGTCACTTGGATGCCGGGGAGGAACGCCTCAAAGGTCTCGGCGAGGAGGCAGTAGCCGTTCAGCCAGCCGTCCGGGCCGTGCAAGAAGTCGAAGCCGGTGACGATGAGGTCCGAGATCAGCTCGTCCTCACTCGCGTGCCGCACGCGCAGGTGCGCCTTCGCCTTCTCCAGCGTGACGACCTCGAGCTTCGCCTCAGGCGTCAGCGGATCGGAGATGCGACGCACGTCCACGTCGTCGCCTCACTTCGTCTCGTAGCCGCGGCGAGCGCCGGGCACGGCCATCTTGTCCGAGAGCGGACGCGCGAGCTTCTTCGGACGCTGGCGATCGGCGCGGTAGCGCTCGACCTCCGCGTCCGAGGAGCGCGGCTGGCGCGGGGCGTCCGCGCCGTCCTTCTGATCGCCGGCCATCAGCGGGTGACGGTCTGCTGCGTGGTCAGGGCGTTCGGACCGGTGCCGGCCGCCGCGCGCCGGGCGAGTTCGTCCGAGATGATCTTGTCGGCCTGCTCCGCGTTCAGGCTGGCGTCGCTGCCGGCGATCTTCTTGGCGAGCGCGATGCGCTGGAGGTGGTGGTCGTCGTCCCAGGAAGCCGGAATCTCGATGGCGGCCTTGCGCTCGGCGTCCGGGTCCACCTGGACCGTCTGCTGCTGCGCCGGCTGCGCGCTCAGCTTCTTGAGCGGCTCGGCCAGCCCGTCGTTGTACCAGCGGAGCGCCGTGCCGGGTTCGGCGCCGCGGATGTCGCCCTTCCGCTCGGTGATGGTCGGCACCAGGAACGACATCGGCACCAGCCCGGTGTCGGCGTTCTTGAGCTTCTCGAAATCCTCGACCGTGGCCACGTTCTTCGCCATGTCCGTCGTCCCTGTGATGCTGAGCTCGGCGATGACGTCGCCGCTGCGTGCCGCGCGCCAGCCGGAGCCAGCGCGCGGCTATGCGGACGCCGATCAGGCGACGGTGGAGGGCGAACCCGCGCGGACGTGGGTCAGCCGGACCGCGGCCTTGGGCTGGTCGAGGGTCACGTCGTGCTGCATCTCGCAGAGGATCGCGCTCATGTTCTGCTGCCAGAGCAGGACGAGCGTGCCGCCGTCGTCGATGGTCGCCTCGGTGGAGGTCTTCATGGTCATGCCCTCCTCCTCGGCGAAGAGCACGTGCCCGAAGTCGACGAGGCCCAGATCGCCCTCGTCGGTGTTGGCGCCGCCGTTCTCCGCGAACTGGTTCGAGACCAGGATGCGGATGCCCTTCCAGCGCGGGTTCACCGGATCGTCGACGCCCGGGTAGATCTGGTTGCCGTTCCCGTCGCGCATGTCGGCGAGGTACTGCTGGAAGCGGTAGCCCATCGTCCACCGCCAGGTGTCCGACCGGACGATGTTGGCGCCGGTGAGGGCCAGCATCATGCGCGAGGCGATCCGGTCGAGCTCGGCGTAGGTCGGGGCCCGGCTGTTGGCGAACAGACCCGCGGCCGAGCCGTCGATGACGGTGATCCCGTCCTGGTTGTAGATGCCGGTCGGCGTGGCCCCGGCGCCGGTGCCGAAGTACATCGCCGAGTCCATCTTCAGACCCATGACGCGCTGCAGGTCGGTCCGGACGTAGTCCTCAAGCCGGCCGATGGTCCACTTGGCCGCCTCGTTCGTCATGTAGACGATGCCGGCGAGCTTGTGGCTCCGCATGTCGATGTCGTCGAAGGTCGGCGCGCCGACGGGCTTCTTCGCGCCCTCGCCGACGTAGGCCGCGGTCGCCGAGCCGACGCCGCGGGCCTGCCGGTACGTGCCGCCGATGAGCTGCACGCGGCGCGGGTTGCCCTGGAGGAAGGTGGCGGCCGGATAGAGGATCGGGATGATCTCGTCGGCCACCGGCTGCGGCAGCAGCACGCCTCCGCTGACGCCCGAGGCGAGGCCGGCCTTGAAGCGCTGCTCGCGCGCCTTGGCGTCGAGCTCCTTGAGCACCTCGCCGTAGCCTTCCTGCTTCAGCAGGTCGACCGGGCTGATGCGCTCGCCGGAGCCGCTCTCCTGCGACTGCTTGTTCAGGATGGCGGCCTTGGCCTGGGCGGCGACCGGCAGGAGCGCCTTCTGGTAATCCTTCACCGTCTTGGCGGGGGACGCATAGGGACGGCGCTCGCCACCCTCAGCGCCCTCGCCGCCGGCCGGATCGTTGGCGCCCTTGGATGCCGCCGCCTCGATCGCCTGCTCGCGCTCGGCCAGCTTGATCTGCTCCAGGGTGTCCTCGCAGGACTTCAGGCCGTCGGTGTAGGCGGTCCGGTCCTCGGTGGAGGCGTTCTCGGCGAAGGCCTTGGCCTTCAGGTCCACGAGGCGCGCGCGGCCGTCCTTCAGGCGCTGGCGCAGGGTCTTCAGGTCCATGTCATTCTCCCACGACTCGAAAGACCGCGCACCGCACCAGCGCCGGCCTATTGGTGATGCGCCCCGAAGGGCTCCGGTTGGAGGTGCGGCCGGTCAGGCGGCGCTGTGGAGCGCCATCTCCTCGTCGAGGGCGGCCTCGCGGGCCGACGCCTCGAGCAGTGCGTGCCGCGCTTCGAGCGCGGGGATGTCCTTGGCAAACTGATCGCGGAGCTTCTGCTCCGGGGTCGGCTCGGGAGCGGGCTTCTTGCCGTCCTCGGCCGGCTTCGGGTCAGCCTCGCCCGTCTTGCTCTTCAGGCCGAGGGCCAGCAGGACCCGATCCACGACGCCGGGCTCCTTCTCGATCGCCTCGGCGAAGCGCTCGGCCTCGCTGGGCTCGATCGGCGCCAGGACCGGTGCGCCGCCCTCGCCCGCCTTCACCTCGAACGTCTTGCCGCCGAACACCACGGTGCTTTTGGCCGGCCGAGAGTCACGGTGCGCGTCCTCGAACGCCTTGCGGGGCACGATCAGGCCGTCTTTCAGGTCCCAGCAGTCGAGCACCTGCTCGATCATCTCGCGGGACAGCGTGTCGCCCTCGGCTGCGGCCTTGGCCAGCGCGGCAGGGTTGGCCGGGATCGAGCACGGGGAGCACTCGTACAGCTCGGCCTCGTGGATCATGTAGCCCGGGTAGAAGTAGGAATCCCGCTGATCCTCGGGCACCTCGCGGCGCTCAATGGTCTTCGGCATAAAGCCGATCGAGCAGGCCCGGATCGACCCGGCCTCGAGGTGGAGCGCCAGCCGGTCGGCCTGCGGCTCGCCCTTCGTCAGGTTCAGCGTGCCCTCGGTGCGCTTCGGGCGCCCGGTGAGCGTCTTCTGGATGTCCGACCACTGGCCGACCGGCATGTCGCGCGCCTGATGCCCCCACGGGGCAACCGGGTTCTTCTCGAACTGCGCGGTGTCGAGGCCGGCCTGAACCACGATGTCCCGGTCCCGGTCCTCGATCTCGGCCGACATGACGAAGCGGATGGTGCCCGCGTCCTTGTCGAACTTGGCCTTCTCGACCATGGCGGCCGGGAGCGCCTTGAGCACCAGCCCGTCGTCGCGGGCGAAGTGCTTGCGCTCCACGCCGCCGTAGCCACGCGAGCCGAGATATTCGTCGATCGAGACGCGCTTCGAGGCCATCAGGCTGCTCCTGCGGTGTGGACGAGCCGCGGGCCCGCCTTGCCAGCGTTGTTGTCCGGGCTCTCGCCTTCACCGGCGCCTGGCTGTGTCGGGTTCTGACCGGTCGCCGCATGGACGACCTCGCCGTTGGCGTCGATCAGGCTCATGTTGACCGGCACCGTGCGCTGGTCGCCGCCCTTCTTCAGCGGGTTCAGCCGGAACGGCATGACCTCGCGGCCTTCGTCGAAGGTCATGAGGCCGGAGCTCATGCCGGCCTTGACCAGCTTCTCCAGAGTGTCCGGATCGTTCGACATCAGGGCCGAGCGGTCGAACTGGAGGCTGTAGATCGGCCACTGCTCTTCCGGCAGCGAGTGATTCCGGAACTTCGTCTCGATGTTGACCGCCAGCGGCATGAGGCAGTCATTCACGTACTGCCGGTTCATCGCCGACATGTTGTTGTAGGCCACGGCCTCCAGCGCGTAGATCCGGTGCGGCGGCACATCCATGAGGCCACAGATCCGCATGACAGCCTGCGTGAAGCTGTCCTTGCTCTGGGCGTCGACCGAGTTGATCGCGACCGGCTTCGCTGTGAGCCCGGCCTCCAGAAGGATCGCCTCGCCGCTGCTGGTCGCCCGGCGGGCCGCCTCGCGGAGTTGATCCTTCAGCCGGCGGAAGGCGGCCTCACCCTGCTCGGTGGTGGCGAAGCCCTCCTTCGTCTCGAACACCAGCGGCTGCTTGCCGTCGTTGCCGAACAGCTTGGTCTGATAGCGGCCGATCGCGGACAGCAGGTCGAGGTTCGGGCCGCCCAGCGCGAGGTTAGACAGGCCGTTGACACCGTCGAGGAGCCGCCCGCGCAGGTGGATCATCTCGTGCTCGGGCACGATCAGGTAGGTGTCGCCGAGGGCGGCCCGCTCGTATTCGGTCGCGGCCACGATCTCGTAGAAGATGTTGCCCCTGTCGCTGACGCGCATGCGGGCCCGGCCAGGCATGATCGGGATGTACTCCTCGATCGTGTCCTCGCGGTCGCGCGGCGTGTACACGTAGGCGTTCTGCGCCACCTCCAAGTGGAGCACGACCATCCGCCAGAACTCCGGCCACGTCATCGCCGTGCCGTTCGGCTTCGTCATCAGGTGGTAGGCGAGCTCGCCCTTGCGCGGCTCGATCATCTGCCAGCCGCGGCCGTTGCGGCGCCACTGGAGCATCTCGGCCTTGGAGATGTCCCGGGCCTTCACGTCCGCGCACTGGATCAGCAGCGCGAGACCGATGGCGCTGCCCTGGTAGTAGCCCCGGCCGACGCCGAGAAAGCCGAGATCGTCCCAGCCGCGATCGTACATCTCGCGGGTGATGGCCTCGCGCGGGTCCTGCGCCGGGCCGGAGTAGACGAGCTGCCCCGCCTCATCCGACTTGGCGAGGCCCGCCCACATCTCGGCTTCGGTCATCGCCATCAGGAGAATCCGATCAGGCCGCGGTTCATGTAGATTGAGGGCTTCTCGACCTTGATCCCGGCCGCGATGTTGCCGGCATCCGCCTGGAGGCGGGCGGCGTCCGCGGAGATCAGGGCGTCCATGCCGTCGATCGACTGCTTCGAGCCGCGCTGCTCCTTCTTGGGCAGCACGTTGTCGTTGGCGTCCCGGTGACCGACCACGTTGCCGGCCATCCACGATGAGATCGGATTCCCGTCGTGCTGGAAGCGGCTCGGCTCCGCGTGGCGGGTCATGATGTCGTCGGTCGCGTAGGTGATGTGCCGGGCGACCTTCGGGACGATGTAGGCGGTGTAGCCCTCGGCCTCGACCTCACCCATGAGGTAATCGGCCTGGTGCTGGTCGAAGGCGAAGCCGGCCACGTTGTGCCCGCGGATCATGCCGAGCACGTCGTTCCGGATCGTCGGGTGGTGGACGTGGCTGCCCTTCGTCAGGGTCAGGTAGCCGGCATCGGCCCACGCCTGGAATTGGTCCGCGTACCGATCATCCTGGAACCGCGGCGATCGCTCCGGAAGCCAGTACCGGAACACCGCATAGAGGACGTCCTCCACGCAGATCAGGAAGCAGGCCGCGTTCAGATCCGAGTGGCTCGCGAGGTCCACACCCACGAACATCGGGAAGCCCTTCAGGGCGTCCAGCGTAAGCTTGCGGTCCCCGCAGGCGTCCCATTGCTCGACCGAGAAGAGGTTGCCGGCGGCTCGGCTCCAGATATTGAGCCGAGTGCGCTTGTACTCCTGGAGCTTCGCCTCGCTCTTCCGGGCCTCGCGCTCCTCGGTCTCCAGGGAGGTCGGGTTCAGCGAGATCCCGTAGAGCGGGTTCAGCTTCTCGACCACGCCCGGGTCGAAGCGATTGTCCTCGTCGCCCGGGTCGGCCGCGTACATCGCGACGAAGACACGATCCGCGCGCAGCTTGCCCTCCAGCACCTGCTGGTCCGACTTCCAGCCATCGTATGCCGGGCCCGAGGCGTTGCGCCCCGCCGTCGAGATGCCCAGCCACAGCGGCTGCTGCCGGGCGCCCTGCGCGCTCTTCAGCACGCCGATGACGTCCTGGTTCTGCGCGTGGACCTCCTCGGCAAGCACGACGTGCGGGTTGAGGCCGTCGAGGTTCGGCGCGCGGCCCGCGAGGAGCTTCAGCTCGGCGCCGGTGCGCCGGAACTTGATCGTCTCCGTCGTGTCCTTGGCCATCAGCCAGGACCGAAGCTCCTGCTCCTTCTCCAGCGTCTGCCGGATGGCGAGGTACGGGATATCGGCCTGCTTCTCAGAGCCCGCCGCGACGCAGCCCTCGGCGCCCGGCTCACCCTCGTAGTTCAGGCAGTACAGGACGATCCCGACCGAGAGCGCCGTCTTGGCGTTCTTCCGCGGAACCCAGAAAGCCACCTCTCGAACCCAGCGCCGACCGGTGTCACGCTCGCGGAATCCGAAGATCGCCGCCAGCCACCAGCACTGCACCGGCTCCAGGATGATCGTCCCGGCGAACCCCTTGATGTGCGGCAGCGTCTCAATGAAGGCGCAGGCGTCGTTCGCCCGGTCCGCGTCGAAGATGAACTCGCTGCGGGGCTTCTTGGCCTCCTGCAGCATGTGGAGGAAGCGGTGGCAGCCGAGCCGTTCCCAGCGGCAGGCCACCACCGCGCCCTGTACGACGGCCTGGGCGTACCATTCGGCCATGCCGACGTAGTCAGGGATCAGATCGCCCTTCAGGTCGACCTGGGCAAAGCGATGGTCAGCGACCTCCCGAGAAACCGAAGCGCGCGTACCGGTTGACGGGCGCTTCCTTCGGCGCGGAGATCGGCTTGTCGAGGTCATCGAGAGCCAGCCGTTTCTGTGCCGCGAGCAGCCCCGTGAACCACGATGCCCGGGGCGTCAGGCCCTCGGTCTCGATCCGCTCGATCTGGTCGAGCAGCCCCGCGTAGGTCGACAGCGTCATGTGCATGTCGATCGAGAGCCGGCCGGCATTCCAGATTAGCCGAGCGAGCTCGTCGTAGGTGCGCTTCGCCTTCTCGGTCTTCAGCGCGGCGCGACAGGGCGGCAGCTCCCGAAAGCCCGGGTGCGCGACCACCTTCGCATCGCCCTGCCCTACCTGTGCGAGACTGGCCTTGGACATGACATCAGGAGCCGTCGTCGTTCTCTCGGCTGGCCACGTCGGGATGGCCGGGCGAGCCCTTGCCGATCCGCGGGACGCCGGTGGGGCCGCGATCCGCGCCCATGGCCTCGGTCAGGATCCGCTGGCTGTGCTCCTGGAGCGTCACGCACTCACGCAACCGGGCGATGATGTCCCTGTTGTTGCGGTGGACGTCCTTGGCCACGTTCCGCGGATCGTCGGCGATCTTGGCGCATTTCGCCTCGATCTCCCCGATCATGTCGCGCAGGTGCTCCTCGAGCTTCGCGCCACCCGGGTTCTCGGCCGACATCAGGATCGCCATGGCTGAAATCCTTATCCACAGAGCCGCAGCCCTGAATTGACTCGTCTCAGCACTAGAACGAAAAAAGAACATCTGCCGCTGGAGATCCAGCATGCCCGACGCCCGCCGCGACCCATTTGCCGGCTGCCCCGAGACGACGCAGTTCATGCTCCTGCTGCCGTCGACCATCCTCGACGACGATAATCGGCGGTCAGATCTCGTCGAACGCCTCGAAGCGGCCTTTCCCGGATCGACTTTCTCCGCCGCGCCCTGCGAGCGCCTCGCGAAGCCCGGCGGTGGGACGCTCCTGATCGACGAGCCGATCGCGATCCCCCTCATGGGCAGCGTCGGCGCCGAGGATCGTCACTCGCCGATGTACCGCCGCCCCTCTCCCGACCGCATGGCGGAAATCAACGCGGCGTTGCTCGCCTTCATCAACGGATCGGCGAGCCTGAATTAAACCTTGCTGGTCGGGCGCTCGGGTCGTCGCACCACAGCGGCAACTGATCGAGCTGCCCGATCTGGCGCGCGTGGATCTCCATCGAGCCCTTCAGGCCGTGATGCCGGATGCAGAGGCCCCACCAGTTCGCCGGATCGAACATCGCCCCACCGTCGGCGATCGGAATCTTGTGATCGACCACCTTCGCGAATTCGAGGCGCCCTTCCTGGTCGCACCAGATGCAGAAAGGGTGCTTCCGACGATGCTGCTCCGAAGCTCGGTCCCACCGACTGCTGTAGCCGCGTTCGCGAGGCGAAGTGCGGGGCTTCTGGACTACCAGCGCCCGCGGCGGCCGTCGGCCCGGGAGAACCTTCGGCATCGCTGCCCGCGGACGCAATTCGGGATGTGGCGAAACACATGCCCCCAACCGTGCGGTATGGCAACCGGAAATTTGCGAGTCATATCAATGTGTTGGTTTAGCATTTCGGGCCAAGGGATTCCTCGGACTCGCTAAACCATCATTGATTGCGTCAATCGGTCATGCCGCATTGATAGATGGCATCAATCGGAGGAGACGAATGCGAGGGCTGACCAACGGGCAATGCCGCGCTCTGACTTTCATCAGGCGGCGGGTCGAGGCGCAGGAGGAATCACCCACGTTGCAGGAGATCGCCGACCACATGGGCGTGAAGGCCAGATCAGCCGCGCACCGAGCGGTGGAGGGGCTGATCGAGGCCGGCTACGTGATCAGGTCGGGGCGCGGCCGCCTTTGTTTGACGATTCCCGGAGATGCTCCTGCGCTCGCCATCGTCGATCGGAAAGTCGAGCGGGTCGTGAAGCACACCGTGGCGCTCGACGCGATGTCGGCGCACCCGCCGGCGGACAAGGCGAAGCTCCTCAGCACCAGGAAGAAGCGCACCTACGTGGTGGAATTGGAGAAGGACCTGCACACGCGGCTGCGGAAGATTGCCCGGGACGCCGAAGCGCCACCGGAGCGGATCATCGCAATGGCGCTCCGCGACTTCATCATGGAGCGGAATGCTGGCTGATTAAGGGGTAGGCAGGGGGCCCTGACCAATCAATGCGACGATGCGCGCTTGCAGCTGTGCCCTTAGATCAACAGCGTCAGTCCAAAGAATATGAGGGTACTGTCTTGTGTCGAAGTGCAGGCCATTGATCTGGTTGGCACGTATAGTCCAGATTACTGGGATGCCAAGGCCTAAAGCGAAACCTGCTTCGAAATAGACGCCACCGCGAGGTACGAGTTCTGTGCCACCATTGGCGGTGTTAACATGACCGGTGGTGAAATCCGACACCACAAATTTAGATCGACGTATCTGTGCAATAATCTCATCATCAATGCGGTTCTGATGAGTGTGCTGATCGATGCGCATGGGTGCATAACCAGCCGCACGAATGCCTGGCTCAAATCCATCCTGCCAGATTTCGCCCATCTCCGCCCCAAACCACATCGCAACAAAGGCTTGCTGCGATTGCGCGATTTTTGTCTGCAATCTCTCCAGATGAATGACGCCAGCTGGCGTGATCTTGACAGCCGAGTTGCCGCCCTCTCCAAGCGTCTTCTTGATAAGTCCCTGCTCATGCATGTAATCAATATAAAACTGTACTTGTTGTTTTGCGCTGCCCTGGTTCATGTTTTCGTTGTTCTGCCGGGTCTCGATGCACCCAATTGTGCATAATTCCTGTTCTACTCTGTCCGGTTTGCTGGTGTCATATATTACAACAGGCTCGCCCAATCTTGTGCTGCGTCGGCGAATGGCAGAGAGCATATCATTCGCTGCTTGCTCAAACGTAGGCCCCGAGGATTCCACTGCGCGGTCTATATAGCCGCTATCGACTCGGGGAACGCCTCCTCGCTGATTGCTCTTCCAAATCGCGTGTCGGATAAGTGCAAGATCCTTACTAGATAGATGTTGAAGGCGTGCTTCTGCGCTCCCTGTAATGCGGCATGCGCCTCCGAGCTGAGCGCCGCGCACCTCGACCTCGTCAGCGCCGACAGGCCCGTTTCTATTTGGATTTGAGAGGAGCAAGAGAGGCGAAACAGGCACGAGTGATCCCTTTTGTGGGCAGCCATAAAGCCAGAGCTCAGAGCGGCGGGGGATCACCGTGAACGCCTTTGCAGGCTTGGTCCACAACCTTGTTTGATAGCGGCCGCAGCAGCGTTAGCCACCGCGGCCGGGACGTCGATCAGCGATTGGCTGGCTTCAGGATGGTCGGAGAAACCCAGACGCATTGCAGCGCGCCGTTGTTCATCCATGAGACCTCGACCTGCGGGACTTCGGCTTTCCAGAGAATGCCGGTCACCGTGGCGACGGTCTGATCATCCTCGCCGATGCACACCTTCTGCCCCAGCGCGAATTGCGAGGCATAGGTGGTGTGAGCGCCGGCCATCAGGCCACGACGTCGGCGAGCGCCTTCGCGGGCTTGAATTTTGCCGCCTTGTGCGCGGGCTTCACGTAGGGCTGACCAGTCGCGGGGCTCTTGCCGCGACGCTCGGCCACCGCCTTCACGCTCAGCCGGCCAACATCGGGGATGATTACATCCCGCCCGCTCCGCAGCTCGACGTGGATCAGATCGCTCAGCGCCTCGACCACCGCGCCGACCTGGCTCTTCTTCAGGGTCGACTTCTCGGCGAGATGCGCCACGAGCTCATTCTTCGTCATCGTCGTTCTCCAATGCACCGCACTATCGCGGTCCGCACAACCTGCTCCGGCCTCTCGCGCAAGTAAAGCCGCCAAATCGGGCTCGGAGTGGATTTTCTTGCCCCATATCCGGTCTCCGGCCAGCCCCAGCTTTATCAGGCCCTTTCGCTGGGTCGCCGATCGCCACCCGAGCGCCAAGTATTGCGATTGTCCGTGCCGGATTTTTGAGGTTTTGGTTCTCGCTTTTTGACCCCCTGTGCGGTCCGCGTCCCCGCTGGCACTTTCCTTAATCGCGCCCGGCCACCCCTTCTGACCTTGGTCACCTCACGGGCGCGTCGGCATCACTGCATCTGTTCTCGCCATTGCTTGCGATTTCGTTCGGAAATGCGTTGACACGGCTTCGGGGCTGATTATGTTCGCTCCCAGATCCGATTGTGGATCGCTCCTGAGTGCCCTGACGATGACGAGCAACGAGATCCGCTCTGCCCTGCAGCTCTCTGACCTCCTGGCTGAGAACGCTGCCCGCTCGCTGGATAGCGGCCTTACTCCTGATCAGGCGATTGCCGACCTCGAGGCGGCGCTGGACGCCAGCCTGAACGGTGCTGGCCCTGAGGCCGCCCCGGCTCTCTCCGCCTGATGTGCTGCTCAGCCCCGCTCCTCGGCGCTCTGGCCTTCCTGTTCCTGGCCAGCGTCTACGCCCTCACGGCACCCCGACCCTGATGCGACCCGTGCGCCGGGCCTGACCTGGCGCACCAGCCGCAACAGTGCGGACCCAGCGGCGATTGTGCCGCGCAGCTCGAGATGTCCCATGTCGATCACCCAGACCCGTCAGCGCGTTTTCCGTCGTGCTCGCCGTGAGCGCATCGCCCGGAAGGAAGCTTTCCTCCGCTCCGCCCATTGATTTGCAGGTATCCAGCCGCGATGCCGGGCCTCTGTTATTGGTCTGTTTAGGCGTCGGGCCGCATAACTACAGCGTCACCGCAGAGCCGATTGTGGCTCGCTTCGGAAGGCACCTGATCATGATCCACAACGCAGTGTCTGCGTGCGCCCGAGCTCTGCGCCGCGCCCTCGTTCCGGCCGCTGAACTGCTGGCCTTCGTCCTGATGACTGCAGGCGTCTGCGGATCCGTGGCGATTTTTTTCTGAGCCGAGATCTTTCTCCCATGCCGCGATCGTGCGGCGCTCTGCGAGGCACCATGGGCATTTCGACTTTCGGCGGGTCAGTCGCCCCCTACACGCACGCTGAGACCTGCGAGGCCGCATCGTGGGTCCCCTATGTCGAGGCCGCGATTGATGCGAGCGACCGCGATCCGGCCGCGGCCATCATCGAGGCGATCGACAAGGCACAACGCCGGGCAGAACTCAGCGTTGGCGCCGCAGCCCTCCTCGCCGAAATCTTCGATGTGCATTATGATGCAGTTCTTCAGCTCATATAGGCCGACAAATGTGGCTGCGAAACTGGGTCCGGGATCTGCGCTACCGATTTGTTGCAGATAGTGAGCGGCTGGAGGCGGCCGCGTACCGCGATAGCCTCCGTGTGCGTGAGATAGAGCGCCAACGCCAATCCGCGGAATTGAATGGCGAAATGGCGGATCTGGAGAAGAGGCTAAGCCCGCGCGATCTGGCTCAGCGCTGATGTGCCCCGACCCTCTCTCGTTCGGGAGAGGGTCGCATCTGCATCCGGTGGGCAGCCCGGCCGGTTCGATCTCTGTTCACGTGGCGTCGCCCGGAAAGCTCCCGTATGCCTTTGCAGATGTCGCGCCGCTGGAATTATCGCCGCCTCAACGCGCTCCAGGTCCGCGACCGGATTGCGGGCCTCGGGTGGTCCGTTCAGCGCTTCGCCTTCGTCTACGGCGTGCCGTTGCAGCGCGCCCGGGACTGGACCTCCGGGAAAGAGGATATCCCGCACTTGGTCGGGCTAGTGCTGCGGCTGCTGAAGCTGCCCGGCGCCCGGACCGTCGCGTACGAGTATGCACTGAGCGTCGCGGAGCCCACCGACAAGCAGGCCGCCTTCATCGCCGACGTCGAGCGGCGCAGGCTGGCCGGCGAATTCGATGATCAGTGGGAAGCGGAGGACGCCGCAGCGACCGGCGACGATTCCTAAGTTCTCATTAGATTTGACCGATCATAACCGCCCAACCAAAAGGCTGGCAAGAAATGAAAAGTGCTGTGAAGGCCATTGCTACGACCGACCCAGTCTTTGAGTTCGCGGTTTTGGCTAACAATTTATTGGTCCATTCTTCTGATAAAGGCGTCACAGTTTTCGAAGGTCTCGCTGACTTCGTTGATATTCCGACCGGCGACATCCGCTTTTTTGAAGTTCTTGGAGTGTTTGCTGAAAGGAGCAGCAGTCTTATAAGGTTCCTAAAAGAAATTGAAGATGATTATCTTGATGAAGATTTGCGCGAGAGGCTTATAGAGATAGTCAGGCAGATGACTGGGATTATTCACCCGGCCAATATGTCCGCTCCTTGGAATCAGATTGTAGATAGCAGCATACCGAAAGACAATCTTCGTCTCCTTCGCTCGTTTTCGCGAACAGCTCGACATCATCGCGAGCTCCTTGTCTTCGATGAGAAGCAGCGCAAGGAGCTTCTCGCGGCAATTGAAGACTCGATTAAAGAATTGGATGAAGACAAACATTATCCGAAATGGGCGATGACGCCTCTGCGGGAAGGCGTTCGTCGTTTGCGATTTATCATTAATCATTTCCAGATATTTGGTCACGATCACACTCTTGATCATTTGATCAAATTGCAAGTCGAAACAAAATACAATTTCGATATTCTCGCGATTGGAAAGGAAGTATCTGATCATAAACTCGTCAAAACAGTTGGTCTTTTCGTATTGGCCGCAAATCTGTTTGTATTGCCGCCAAAAGCTGGGGAAGCAATTCCCTATTATCGAAGCCATATCCATGAATTGATGCAGAGGATGCCTGCGCTAATCGGAGGACCGCAGAAGCTGTTGACGCACCGGCAATCGCAGGAAGATGCGGCTAAGCCTGCTGAACAACTTGCGCCATCATCAGAACCGCTTTCGACTGACACGTAAGTTTATAATATTCAGCCACCGCGTCGACTGCCCGCAGGAACAGCACCGCGAGCTCGCGCTCTCCGCCGAACCCCATGTCGCGCATCGCCGTGAAGGTGCGCGCCTCGAAGATCCGGAAGAACAGGATGGCCTTCGCCTCCTCACCAATCCGGGCCGAAAGCTGATCCATCTCTGCCAGCCCGTCGCAACGATCATCCGGCACGCCCGGCAGGCGCTTCGACACATCCACGCCGCGCTCGAACTTCGGGTTCGGGTAAAGGCCGGCGAAAGCCCGGTGGCACAACTCGTCGAATCGGCGCATGGCCTCGATCCGCGGGCCCGTGCGATCCGACGCGGTGCGGATCAGCGAGCCGTAGCCGGCGATCATCGCGCGCTTCTCGGTGGCGCCGCGCCCGCCGGTGATGATGACCTCGCGCTGTGCGGCGGCCGTGCGCGGATCGTGATCGAGACCCGCCCGGCGCAAATCGGATCGGGCTCTCTCTTCGGTCTGGCGCTGCTGCTGAGCGAGCTTCTCTGAGGCGCGAGCGCGGCGCCGCTCTTCCTTCGGGTCCAGGCGGACTGGATGCGGCGTGGACGCGGCCGCAGCGATGGCGCGCTCCAGGATCACGCCGGCCGATTCCGCGTTCACCCGCCGGGCGACACGGGCGCGGGCCGCCGGCACCTCCAGGAAGTCGACCCTCCGGGCGTTGTCTCGAGCGTGGCGCTCCGCGGTCTCGGCGGCCTTGCGCGCCATCTCGGCTGCGGCCGTCTTGCCTCGCGCCTTGGCCTTCGCCTCTCGCTCCCGATGCTTCCTCGCTGCGGCCGCCCATCGATCGCGGGAGGACTCGGCCTTGGCCAGGCGGGTGTCGGCATGCTGGGTCATGACGCTACTCAACCCTCTGCCACAAGCTCGGGGAGCCACAGGTGGATGCCGGTGTCGGCGTTGCCGTGGTACTGGCCGATTCCGGCCTTGCGGATGCTGGTGAAGGCCGCGCTAAAGCGCCTCTTCACGACATCCGATTCCGGCTCCTCCTCGGGCAGGATCTCTGACCGGAAGGCAGCCCGGGCGACTTCAAGCGGGATGAGCCGGGCCCCCTTGCAGAGGCGATGATCCGAGGCACGCTGCTCGTTCGACGCGACCGTCGACCGGGTCAGCGTCAGGCTCTTGAGCAAGCCGTACAGGATGGTCCCTTCGGCCGTGAACGTCGGCTTCTTGGCCGCCCGCTGGCGCACCTCCTCCGGCACGATCTCGCGGGGCTCTGGCTCGTTCAGGAACTGGGTGACGTCAGCACGATAGCCCAGGGTCACGATGCCGGTGCGTCCGTGGCGATTCTTGGCGACGATCACCTCGGCGACGCCCTCGATCTCCTTCATGCGGCGCTCCCAGGCCGCGAAGGCGTCGGTGCCCTCCTTGGGCTTCTTGCTCTGCTCGTAATACTCGTCCCGGTAGGTGAAGAGCACGTAGTCGGCATCCTGCTCGATCGATCCCGACTCGCGCAGGTCGGACAGCAGCGGCCTCCTGTCCTCTCGCAGATCCACCTGCCGACCAACCTGCGCCAGCGCGATGATCGGGACGTGCAGCTCCTTCGCGAGCGCCTTCAGGCCATTCGAGATCTCGGTGACCTCCTGGGCGCGGTTCGGGTCCCGACGGTTCTCCCGGCCCTTGATGAGCTGCAGGTAGTCGATCACCAGCAGTTCGAGGCCGCGGCGCTTCTTCAGCGACCTGGCCTTGTTGGCGACCTGCGCGATCGTCAGGCTGCCGGTCTCATCGATATGCAGCGGGAGGCCGCGCAGATCCCGAGCAGTGTTCACGACCTTTTCAAGCTGGGTCTGCGTCATCTTCCGGCGCCGGATGCGCCAGGATTCAATGCCGGTCTCGGCCGCGATCATCCGGTCGAAGAGCTGCGTGTCGCCCATCTCCAGCGAGAAGAAGCCGACCACCCCGGTCTGCATCTGATGCTTGGTCCGACGGAGGTGCAGCTCCTTCGCCGTCGCGGCGGCGACGTTCAGGGCCAGCGCGGTTTTGCCCATCGCGGTCCGACCGCCAACGATGATGAGGTCGGGAGCCTCTAGGCCGCCCATGACCTCGTCCAGTGCCGGCAAGCCGGTGGAGAGCCCGCGGGGCTGGCCCTCGTTCTGCCAATCTGAGCACATGCGCTCGATAGCGCTATGCGCGACATCATCGAAGGATCGGAAGTCGGCCAGATCCATCGTGATGCGCGGCTTCAGATCCTCGATCTCACCCTCGATCGCCGCGAGGAGCGATGCCGTCGTGGCCTCGACGGGCGCGTCCTGCGCCATGCTGACGATGGTCTCGCCAAGGGTGATGAGCCGCCGGCGCATCGCCGTATCGGCCACAGTGCGCGCGTAGTCCGGCGCGTTGATCACCGTGGTGGCGCCGGAGGCGAGCTTGGCGAGATAAGCGGTGACCGTCTGGCCACCGAAGTTGGCGTTGCCCAGGTAGGTCTGCAGCGTGATCGGGTTGGCCACCTGGCCCTTTCCGATCTGCGCCGCCACGACCTCCCAGATCTTGCGGTGAGCCGGCTCGTGGAAGTGCTCGGCTTCGACCAAGGACGACACCCCCCGGAAGGCATCGTTGTTGATGAGCACAGCGCCGATCAGTGCCTGCTCGGCATCGATGTTCTGCGGGACGCGGCGAGCGGCATCGTCGATGTCCGACAGACGGGCTTGAAGGGCGCTCATGCCTTGACCTCGACCACCTGCACGCCGGCAGCGCGCGCCCTGCTTTTCATGTCCTCAGTGCCGCGTCCGCCCGGTAACGCGATCACGATGTCGGGCCGGCCCTCGGCCAGCATCCGGGCATTCCGCAGCGGCCCCGCGGCCTTGCCGTGCTTCTTCCACTTGGCCGGGAAGGCGAGTGCGGGGACATCGTGGCGCTCGGCCCACCGCGCAGCCACGGAATCGGCACCGGGCGCCGCCCCGTGGATGACCACGTGGGTGCCGCTGTCGCCGACGTACGGCGAGAGGGCGACGGCAAGCACCTGGCGCTCATGCTCGGCGCGGGCGCGCTCGGCCTCCATTTCCTCCGGGGGCGTGTCGGGCGGGACGATGCCGAACGTGCGGCCGCCGCAGACGAGGACGCGAGTCATGCCGGAACCCCCTCGAACAGCGGGGCATCGGCCAACGCGCCGTAGCGCGTGGCATCGTCTGGACGGGTGAACCGCTGCTTCGCGCCCGGCGGGATCCAGCGGAAGTCGACGCCGCCACGGGTGCGCTCGCCCTTGACCCAGATCACCCAGCAGTAGTCCGTCGCCGTGCTGGCAGTCGGGTCGAAGCGGCCCTTCACCATCGCGCAGCGCTCGGAGAACTGCCAGATGAAGGTCGGCGGGTGCGGATCGAAGAGATCGCGGAATCGGCCTGTGCCCGAGATCCACGACGTCCGGACCAGGAGCGCCACGCCCTCCCGTGCGAATTCCAACCCGCGCAGAGCGAACTGCAGCGCGGTGTTGAAGGGCGGGTTGGTAATCACCCAGTCGACGACGCCGGCACCCCCGACGGTCAGCGCTGGGTCGAGAAAGTCGGTCACATCGTAGCCGCGGCCGTAGTCGAACACGTCCGAGGCGACGCAGTAGCTGAAGGCCTCGTTGAGCGGCCCGACCATGTGGCCTTCGCCGGCGGCCGGGTCCCATGCGACGCGCAGGTTGAGCTTCGGCTCGACCATCTTCGCCAGCGCGTCGGTGAGCGCCCGAGTGGCCCAAGGCGGCGTTGGGAAGAAGTCGAGGCTGTCCGGCGGCTCGCGGCGGCCGGCCATGACGTTGCGGGCGTCGCGGGGCTTCATGCTGCCTCCTGCGAGTCGTCGGAGGCGCTGCGCTTCTGCCGGCCGGTGGCGGTCGCCGGGGCGCCGCAGCGGACGAGCAGGTCGACCAGCCAGAACTTGTTCGGCTCCAGCTTGGCGAGGCTGATGTAGGCGGTGTGCTGGACGATGAAGGCGGCCACGTCGCGCTCGTGGATGATGTAGCCGTCGCCATTCTGCGCTGAGGTCCGATTCCAGCCCCGCCGGGAGGCGCGGAGAAGCCCCTTGTTGACCCAACCGGTCACGGTCGCGGTCATGACGCCCATCGCCTCGGCCAGCCCGGCGGCGGTGAACTGCGCGTCGTCGGTGGTCGCGATCTTCCCCTCGGTTCGCATGTAGGCGATCGCGCCGGGCGTGCGGTGATAGCCAAGACGGCGCATGCGGCGGCTCAGCTCCACCGGGGAGATCAGCGGCCACTTCGAGGCGTACTCAAGTTCGGCATCGGACCAGGGGCGCTGATCCCGGGACTTGATCAGCCCGAGCTCTAGGGCGCGCTTCGCCACCCAGTAGCGGGACCGTCCGACAGCCTTGGCGCAGGCCGTGACGAAGCCTGTGGGCCGCTCGCCGGTGTAAGCGCGCCGGATCTGCGCATCGATCCAGTCACTGGTCGGCGCCTTCTCGAAGACGTCCTTCCGGGCCACACCGATGACCCGCACGCGCTTGGTGAGAGAGTGGACGGAGCGCCCGGGCATGCGTTCGGCGCACCAGCGCGCGCCGCGCTTCACGTAGTGGGCCCGGAGGAAGTCGTCCTCCTCCTGGCGATAGTCGGGGCCGCGGGCGGGCATCAGGACTGCCCTCCGATCGCGCGGAGCCGTAGCCCGTAGCCTTTGTGGTGGTGCAGCTCGATGCCGATCTTGGCGAGGGCGGCTGTCCACATCGCGATGAGGTTGACGCACACGGACGGGGTCAGGCCGCCGTGCCGAGCCATGGTCTCCAGGCCGTAGAGCTGACCGTCAGCCAGCATGCTGAAGGCCTTGGCGGTCTCTTTCGACGTGCGCCAGATGCCGGCGGGCCCGTGCACCTCGGCGCCGCGGACGGCGATCAGCTTGCCGGCCGGGATCTCGATGCCACCCGTCGGGATCGGACGAGGCTCCGGAACCTCGGCGATCGGCTTGGCCGCGTCAGCGACATCCCGGGCGGTCGGCTGAACGACGGGCGCCAGCGTCGGCTCCGTCTTGGGCGCCCGAAGATCGTCGCCGGCCTTGATGCGGGGCTCGTCCTTATGCCTCGCCTTGTTCAGCGTCACCTTCACGCTGTCCCGCGTGGATCCGGAATGCTCCGCGATCTCAGCGATCGTCTTCGTGGTGGTCGCGTAGGCGTCGAGGATCACGTCCCGGACGAGCGGCGCCTTCTCGACGGTGGCGGCCGCCGGCTTCAGCGACCCGCCGTCCTGAACGATGCCGCCGCCGGCGTTGCGCACCTCAGGCTCTCTCCGAGGCACACGCGGCGGGTCCGCCGCCGGGGCGGTATCGGCTGAGGCTGCGCTCGCGCCCCCCGCCCCGGCTGACGTGACGCATTCCCTCGATTGGCCGGATCGATGGTCTATGCCCGACTTCCCCTCCGGCGCTTCATCGAGGGCTTCCCGGGCTTGCACCGGCTGCCCTGCGTTCTGGGCTACAGGTAAGGTCCCTGGGGAAGGGGCAGCTTGTGCGGCCGGGCTGATGCGCTCGGCCGAAGTCTTGATCTCGCCGGCGGTGGCTTCAAGCCGCCCGCGCACCGCGCCGAGGCGCTGGCGAAGCTGCTGGAGGTCCGCGCCTGGCGGGACGGGGGCGGTGGTGCAGGACAGGTCCCGGATGACGCGGCTGACCCGCGTCGCGATCTCCGCGTTCCGGACCTGCATGTCGGCCAGTTCGGCGGAGATGCAGGCCAATTCGGTGATGATGGCGCTGCGGGTGTGCGCCGGCTCGGTCTGAGACACAGGGGGCCCTCACAATCGAGGTCGTTCTGCTGCGGGGGCACGCTCAGAGGAGCGTGCGGATCTCGTCCATGTTGTCCCGGAGGAACTCGAGGCTCGCCTTCGCCGCGCGGAGGCCCGGCAGGCTGGCCGCCGTGCATCCGGTGTCAGGCGGGACGGTTCTCCCATCGCGCTGCAACTGCGCCCGGCGCTCGACCCAGGCGACGCGATTGACGATGACGCCTTCGATCTCGTCGATCTGCTGCTGCAGCGTGGGGTACTCGTCGGCCACGGCGCTACGCCGCGAGTGGGGCTTTCGCTCTGCCGGCCGGCTTCGTCTTCCGCCGCTGCTGGCCTAGGCCGAGGGAGATTGCGAGCTGCGAGCGCTGCTCGGAGTAGCCCGGGGCGGTCATCGGGTAGTCGACCGGCAGGCCCCACTTCGCCCGGTACATCTCCGGCGACAGACCGCGCTGGGCGAGATGCCGGCGCAGCATCTTGTAAGGCTTGCCGTCCTCGAACGAGATGAGCGCCTCGTGCGTGATGGACTTCCGCACTTGCGCCGGCGAGAGCTTCTCGACTTCAGCCGGCCCGGGGTTCGCGACCGCCTTCACCAGGCCGACCAGCGTCCCGTGCACGGAGTGGATCAGGCCCGGCAGATCGCTCGCCGCCACGTGGTTCATCCGGACATAGGCGGCGACGATGTTCACGGTGTAGTCGATGGCCGTGTCGATGCCGGCGGTGAGATCGAACGTCTTCTCGGTCACGAGTGCTCTCCTGGGAATAGAGCAGTGGGGAAGGGTCAGGCGGGCACGCGCTCGCCGTGCATGTGCAGCTCGCGTGGGACGTGGCGGCCGCGCACGGCGCAGGCCCAATCCCAGAGTGCGAGGGCATCGCAGATGTTGTCGTCGTTGAAGGTGGGAGGCACGTATCGGAGCGCCTTGCAGCGATCGATCACCGCCTTCTTGGTGGCCTCCGGCGATCCCCAGCGGGCCTTGCCGGTGAAGTGCTTGCGCACCGTCTGCATGTTCGCCGGGAGCACCTCGATGCCGTAGCACTCGGCGACGCCCTGGAGGCCGCCGACGGCGCGCTGCGGGATGCAGATGCTCTCGATGCTCCGCCGAATCGGATCCTTCCGGTCACCATCGCCCTGGCTCTGGTAGGGCGGGATCGGCGCCTCGAACACGATCAGGTCCGGCCGGGTGTCCGCGAGGAAGCAGAGATCCCGGATCTTCTTGCCCATGGCACCGCCCACGACGTCGTAGTGCTCGGAGGGCTTCTTCAGCCTCCAGAGGTCCGTGCGAGGCTGCGTCCCCGGCGCACCGAAGGCGAAGCCCGTACACGTCGCGATGTCGAGGGCGGCGATCAGCATGGCGACCTCAGTGGATCGCGTCGGGGCCGAGGCCGCGGTGAGCGACGTTGCGGCGCGGAGCCGGCGGCGGGAGCTCGTCCTCCAGCGGCTCGGCGGCCTTCGCCTTGCCGCGCGCCGGGGCGGCCGGCGGCAGCTCGTCGTTGGCGGGCTTAGCGGCCTGCTCGCGAATGTCCGCCTCGGACTCGGCGGCACCCTCGCGAAGCGCGCCGGTGATCTCGCCGGGCTTGGCTTCGGGCAGATCGGCGAGCGGCTCGCCATCGGTCTCCGGCGCGGCGGCGCGCTCGGCCTCGCCTTCCGCCGCCAGCCGAGCATCGACCTCGGCCTGGGCGGCATCGAGAGCGGCCTGGGCCTCGACCATGGCCTTCGGCTTCCGGCCCTTGCCCGACCATTTCGCCTTGGCCTCCTCGAACCGGGCGAGCGCCTCGTCGAGCGGGATGCCGGGCGTCGGCGCCGGGCCGGCGGGTGCCGCGGTCTGCTCGACATGCTTCGGCTGGGCGTCCTTGCCGCCGCGGCGCTGGCCCTCGCTGGTGTTGTCGAAGACCGAGCCCTGATCGGCCGCCTGCTGGCCGGCCGACTTCTCGGCATCCTCCGCCAGCGAGACCAGGTCCTTGTCCAAGTAGCCGACCGACTTCGACAGCACGCCGACCTGCGTCAGGATCGCGGCGCGATCGCCGGAGGTCTTCACCTTGTCGAGGATCTTCATGATCTGAAGGGTCGGCTTCGCGAACCCGAAGATCTTCTGCAGCCGCTTCACGTGCTCGCCGACGCCGGCTTCCTCCTTCGCGTCCGCGATCATCTCCTTCTCGCGATCGAGGAGCTCGTAGAGCCGGTTCATCTCCTCGGCGCGCTTCTCGGGCGTGCCCGGCATCATCAGGCAGGCGTTGGCGATGCCGAGCCGGATCTGCTCTTTCACGTCGGGCGGTGTGGTCGTGGCCATGTGCGCTCTCCTCGGTCGTGCGCTTTGGTGGGACGGCTGTCAGAAGGGGCGGTCGTCGTCGGGATCGTCCGGCGGCTCACCCCACTGGCGAGCCCGACGCGCACGGTCTTCCCAGGCCCAATGCCGATCGGCCGCTGTGCCCGCGCGCCATGCGCAGAACCTGAACCAAACGGCGGCGACTACCTGGCGAAGGCCGGGGGACATGCATGGCTCCTGAGATCAGCGATTGCGGGCGGCGAGGCGCGCTGCGATCGAGGCCTCGATTGCCTCTCGCTGCGCCTCAAGCCGCGCCAATTCGGCGTCCTGACCGGCGGCTGTAAGCCAGTCCGGCGTATCCTTTCCGAGTGCTGCGCAGAACGGCTCCGCACCGTATGCGAGCAACAGGGCCAGAGCCGCCGGCCACGACGGCGCACATCCGCTGTCGAGCCATTTCTGAACGGTGTCGACGTGCACGCCGGTATCGGCCGCGACGTTAGCCGCGGTCTTGATCGGATGACGGGCCCGCAGGAAGGCGCCCAGGCGCCCCACGGAATCGGCTCGTTCAGCAGCCGAAAGTTTTCGGACCGAGGATGAAGATTCGCGCATCGGCTTCCCTGATGTTGAGGAAGCCGTGACGGAGCGCTGGGAACGCTTCGGTGCGGTCGAGACGAAGGCAGCGCTGGGAACGCAGCCGACGGATTGTGCAGGTGACGGAAGAGCAGAGGACGCCATAGGATCAGGCCTCCGACTCAGAGGACAAACGATGCCGCGGATGTCGCAAACCAAGCCCGACCTGATCGTCGTGGCTTGGTACACACGGGAGGACTACGAAGCAGTCAGAGCGCTCGGAAAGGACGGCGGAGGCCTGCAAGACACGTTCGACGAGTGGCAGGAACACGCCACCCGCGTAATCGCGGGCCTCGCCGCCAACGGCATCAAAATCGAGCGGGTCGAAGTGAAGTCGACCGAGCTCGGCGCCTGGCTGCGCGCTGAGAACGTCGAGTGCAACGAGCAGACTAGGGCCGGGTTCGCCCACCATCTTGCATCGGCCAAGTACGCCCAGAAGCATTAGATTAGCCATCAGAGTGCTGCCGAGGCGAACTCGGATCGAGCCGCAATTTCCTCCGGGGCAGGCCCGAATACGTCTGGGCGAAGGTCATGACGCGAAACGCCGGTGATCTCCTCTACCTTAAGCACCCGCTCAGCCGGGACGACGTCCCACTTGTCGACTGCTTGAGTCGAGATACCAATCGCCCGCGCAAGTGCAGCTTTGAATCGAACCGCCCGCACGGCCCGATTCAAAGCTTCGCGCATCAGCTGGCGCTGATCGACTGCGTTCGCGTCGCAACGGGGTGGCGGCGGAGAGAAAGCGTTGATGGCTTCAACTTTGCTCATTCAATTATGAAAGCACAGGTTGATAACGCTGGTCAATCCCCGGTTGATGAGCGTCGCGGTTGCTAGACGTGTCAAGGGAGCCTTGCGAAATCCCAGACATGACGAAGTCGCTGGGCGAATTGTTAGCAGAAGGCCGCAGGGCCAAAGGGCTCACTTTAGAGCAAGCCGCGAACGCTCTCGAAGTATCGAGCCAAGCTGTGCTCAATTGGGAGAAGGGCAAGACCGCTCCAGAGGAGGCGCGAGCACGCAGAATCTGCGACTTATACAAAATTGACAGAAATATTGTCCTTTCGTTGGTGTATAAACATAGAGATGAGAAATTTAGACAACGGACCGCACGGCTGAAAGACAGGAAGGCTCAACAGGAGCAATTGATCGAAGATCTGCAAGTTCAGGTGCGGCAATCTGTGCCGCCTGTTTCTGTGCAGAATGCGCCTAATCCCACGCCAAACGCGATTCAATCCACGGAAATCCCGACTGAAGCGCTGGCCGCGCAAATCTATATGCCGTTAGATGTTCCCGTGCTGGGAGTGAGTATGGGCGGCAAAGATCACGATTTTCAATTCAATGGGATCACCGTTGATTACGTGCGCAGGCCGCCAGGGATCGCGAATGCGAAACGCGCCTATGCTGTTTGGGTGATCGGTGAAAGCATGTTGCCGGTCTACCGCGAAAATTCCGTGGTCTACGTCAATCCCGACAAGCCGCCGGCAATTGGCGATGACGTGGTTATTGAATTACACCCGGACGACGGCCACAACGAAGCCGGAGCGGCATACATCAAAAGGCTCAAGAAACGGACTGCCGAAAGGATCGTCGTCGAGCAATTCAATCCGTCTCGTGATATTGAATTCGACCGCGGTGCGATCAAGGCGATGCACCGTGTCGTTCCGTGGAACGAGCTTCTCGCAATCTGAATAGCCTTAGAGCCTTATCCTGATCTGAGATGCTCTTCAGAACGGTTCAGGAAGGTAGGTGGGGATGTTGTGACCTGTCACAGGTAGCCACCCGCGTGAGGGCTGAGCCTCCGCAGGAGCTACCTCTGACAGGGGGCGAGGAAGGCCGGAGCCGGACGCCGCTTACTGCCGAGTGCCGAACCGAGAGTCGGACACCTTCAGAGCTTCTTCTCAGCCTCTCGGGCCTATCCCCCGGCGTGCCCTCTTCAGGTGCCGTGCGAGCTGGGGAGCCTCCTGGTTCTCGCCTCCAGGACCGCGACCTTTCGATCGTCCCGCCGCCCCCAGCGTCGCTGCCGCCAGGCGGATTTCAGCTCACGGCAGTTGCCGTCCGTGAACTCTGATTGATGGAAGATCCGAGAACGGCGCGACTGGAACGAAACAATACGATGTGGTATTATTTCAGTGCCAGACGGAGCGCACCGACATGCATCCATCCGTTTGAGGCCCCGGTCGGACCGCCAGTCCACCGGGGCTTTTTCGTTCATACGCCAGGCTAAGATTTTTATCAACTGCGTGTTGTGTGACGTTGACCAACCTCATCAACTCGTGATTGATTAAGCCATCGCCGCTTTCCCACGGCGCGAGGGCACTATGCAGACAATTCAGCTTTCAGCAGCTCGCGCGCCGATACAGGCGACGCGGCTGACGAGCCTCCTCGAGGCTGCACGCGATCCGCTCAGCCGGGCGCGGACCAATCTCTCCATCGCCGAAGCTGATCTGAACGGGCTGATTGCCCGCTACTCGGCCAGCCGCAGCGCGCTCGACGCGACCGCGATCTGCTGGGCGCAGATCCGGGTGAATGAGGCCCGGCATACGCTCGACCGCCTCCGCAGCCTCGCAATCGTCGTGATCGGCGACGCGGCCAATGCGGAGGCCTGCTGAATGGCCGCTGATCCGCATCAGCCACTCAGCGTCGACGACGCCTGGCTGCGCAGGCAGCGCCGCCGGCAGGAGCAGCGCGAGGCTGCCCTTCAGCAGGACATCCACCGGGCCGGGCATCTGACGGCCTCCGCGCGGGCGGCTCTCGCCCAGCGGCACAACCGGCTGGAGCACAGCCGATGATCACCGCCTGCATCCTCTCCGCGATGGGCGGCTCAGCCTTCGGCGCTCTCGTCATGGCGTTCTGCGTGGGCAGGCGCTCGTGACCACGGATAGCCGCGATCGTGCGGCGCCCCCGTTCCACCACGACTTCGAAGATTGGTGGGGAATGCTCGACGGCAAGCCGTCCTGCATCCCCGCCGGTCGCGTCTCGCTCGGCTTCTACGCCCGGCGCGAGTCCAATGGCCCGCACATCGGCGTCGCGATCTGGCTGGGCCAGGACAACCGGCCGTGGGTGAAGCTCGGATCGCGCACCGCCTTCTCGCTCTCGACCGACGAGGCCGAGGCGCAGTTCTCCGTCGATCACCTGGCCTGGATGATGGCCGTGACGGAGGAGGCCTACCGCGCGTGGGCCGCCACCGGCGAGTGGCCCGAGGGCACGGTGCTCGACCGGCCCCGGCCGAAAGTGGAGCGGGCGAGGCGGGCCACCGCGGCAGACGCTGAGCCCGCCGAGAAGCAGCCCGCCGTCTACGTGCGGCTCTACCGCACGATCGACCCGCCGAAGTCCTCGATGACCTTCATGGCGCGGGCCATCGCTCGGACGAAGAGCGGCGCCGAGGGCTTCAGCGTCGGCTTCTACGCGGACACCGAGGCCGGCGCTCGGAAGATGGCCGAGATCTGGATCGCCGAGGAGCGCGCCAAGGCGGATCGCGCCGAGGCCGCCCGAGAAAGCCGCGCGGCTCGTATGCGCCGGTCGGCCGCCAGCCCCGAACATACTGCCCCCGAGGGAGCGTCAGCGTGAGACAGCGCCACGTGCCGGCCTTCCGCATCCTGACGGATGTCGAGGTCTCTGCCTCCGCGATCGAGCGGTGGCGCGAGCAGTATTCGCATTGGACGCCGGAGCGGCGCTTCAGCGACGGCAAGTCGAAGGGTGAGGTCGACGCAGCGCTCGACGCCTGCAGTCGCACGCCGTCAGAGATCAGCCGGATCCTGAATGCCGGCTGGGCCAACCCGCGATGCGACCTCTGCGAGGAGCGCGCGACCGTCGTTGCCCAGGTCGGCGGCGAATACGGCGGCAACACCGTCTCTTGCTGCGTCACCTGCGCCGAGCGGGTCTGCTTGCTCCTCGGCCAATTCCTCCCGCGCGCTGCTGATCCGGTCGGTAAGCCGCCGCGCCCCCTTCCCGCTGGAGAACTGCCGTGAACGCGCTCGTGCCGCAGACCGATACCCGTCCGCCGATGGTCACGGGTGGGCGCATTCAGCCCGTGATCCCGCAGAGCATGGAGGACGCCTACCGGCTCGGGAAGGCGATCGTTGCCGCCGGCATGGCCCCGCGGGGAATGGAGACCCCGGAGAAGTGCATGGTCGCGATCCTGCGCGGCCTCGAGGTCGGCCTGTCGCCCATGCAGGCGGTCGACAAGATCGCGGTGGTCAACGGCCGGCCGACGATCTGGGGCGACGGTGCGATGGCGCTGGTCCGCGCTTCCGGGCTCTGCGAGTTCGTGAAGGAGCGGATCGATGGCGACGGCGATGGCCGCATCGCGGTCTGTGAGACGAAGCGCCGGGGCGAGGCCGACACGGTCCGCCGCACGTTCTCGGTCTCCGAGGCGAAGGAGGCCGGCCTCTGGAACAAGCAGGGGCCGTGGAAGCAATTCCCCGCGCGGATGCTCCAGATGCGCGCCCGGGCCTTTGCGCTGCGCGATCTCTACGCGGACGTGCTCGGCGGCCTGTACCTGCGCGAGGAGATCGAGGACGAGGGGCGGCCTGGGCGCGCCGACACGCCGCCGCCGGCCGAGCCGCGCCGGCAGGTCCAGCAGCAGCCGGTCGCCCAGGTGATCGAGCACCAGCCCGCGGACCCGGCAGCAGATCAGCGCAAGCTGGAGGAGGCAGAGGCCGCCGGCGCGCCCCAGGAGGTCGTGTCGACCCTCGCGGCGGTTGTGGACGGCGAGGCCGAGGATGTCGTCACGAAGGACTCGCTGCTCGCCGAGCTCGACGACAAGCTCTCGTATCAGGGCACGGCCGACGCGATCGAGGAGGCCTACACCGACTTCGATGCGGAGGCCCTGCTGTCGGATTACGAGGGCGGCGTCGAGGCGGCGCGCAAGCTGAAGGCTCAGCACCTCGACCGCGTCGGCCCGGCCAGCGGCGCCGCCGCGCCCGCGCCCGATACCAGCGGCTTCCCGGGCGAGGCCGCGATTGCACAGGCGTCCGGCGGGAAGCCGCTCAACCTGCTGCCGCCCGCATCCGACCCGTTCGAGATCCCGGCCGAGTTCAAGGGCGGCGGGCACTATCAGATCTTCATCCGCGCGGCCGCGGCGGCGGCGAAGGCGCCCGAGGACGAGGACCGGCTCCGGAAGATCTGGGCCGACACCAAGCCGCAGCGTGTCGACCTCGCCCAGCAGGGCCAGATCGACAACACGGTGGTGAAGCTGCTGCTGGACGACCTGCAGGCGGCCTTCGCTCGATGCCAGGCCACGGCGCCGCTCGCCGACGACCTGCCGCCGCCCGCACCACCGCGCGCCGTCAGCCTTGCCCCGGCCGCCGAGGCGCCGCCCGCCAGCAACGACGCGATCGCCGCGTACACCGCCCACCAGGAGCGCGAGCTCGCCGCCTGCGCCACGAAGCAGGACGTCGCGAAGTGGTGGGCGTCGACCGGTGATGACCGCGACCAGACCGGCGCCAACGACGCGCACCGGATGGCCTGGAAGTCGAGCATGCAGCGCCGCAAGGCCGATCTGCCCGACGCGGAGGGCTGAGCATGTCCTCCTGGTCCCCTCAGCAGGACGCGGCCATCCGCGACGTTCAGGCGTGGCTCAAGGATCCGAGCGCGCCGCAGGTGTTCCGGCTCTTCGGCTTTGCCGGAACCGGGAAGACGACGCTGGCCCGGGAACTGGCCGGCGACGTGCGGGGCAAGGTGCTCTTCGGCGCCTTCACCGGGAAGGCCGCGCTGGTGCTGCGCAAGAAGGGCTGCACCAACGCCTCGACCATCCACTCCATGATCTACAAGCTGGACGAGGAGGACGAGCAGCGCTGGCAGCCGAAGTTCATCCTCAACCCGCTCTCGGTTGTGAAGGGCGCCAAGCTCGTCGTGATCGACGAGTGCTCCATGGTCGGCGAGGAGCTCGCCCGGGACCTGCTGTCGTTCGGTGTGAAGGTGCTGGTGCTGGGCGATCCAGCGCAGCTCCCGCCGGTGAAGGACGCTGGCTTCTTCACGAACCATGCGCCCGATGTGATGCTCACGGAGGTGCACCGGCAGGCTGCCGAGAACCCAATCATCCGCATGTCGATGGACATCCGGCAGGGCAAGCGGCTGCAGCACGGCCAGTATGGCGACAGCCGGGTGATTAGCGCCGACGGGCTCGGGCGGAAAGCCGTGCTCAACGCCGGCATCGTGCTGGCCGGCCGCAACGCCACGCGCCGAGAGCTGAACGCCAAAATACGCGCGCTCCACGGCTACGACAGCGCGCACCCGCTACCCGGCGAGCGCCTCGTCTGCCTCCGGAACAACAAGGACAAGAAGCTCCTCAACGGCGGCCTCTGGGGCGTTCATTCCGTCCAGAAGATCAAGGAAGTCGGCGTCGAGCTGCTGGTCACGTCCGACGACACGCCGGAGACCACACCGACCGAGATCTACGTCCGCCACGAGTATTTCGCTGGCGTCGAGGAGCTGCTCTCATGGGAGCAGCGCAAGTTCACGGACGAGTTCACCTTCGGCTACTGCCTGACCGTTCATAAGAGCCAGGGCTCGCAGTGGGACGATGTGATCGTCTTCGACGAGAGCTCGACGTTCCGTGAGGATGCCAAGCGCTGGCTCTACACAGGCGTCACCCGGGCCGCCGAGCGTGTGACGGTGGTCGCATGACCCGCCGCGCCGCTCCCGCGATCATCATGCGCGTCGAGGCGCGCGGGCCGGTCCCCGCGTCCGGCAACGACGCCGAGGACTACGGCCGGCTGAAGATCGGGTCGTTCGTCGAGGTGCGCCCGTACCGCGGCGAGCCCAGCAAGGCGCTGGCTGCTTGGTGGCTCCTCTGCGGCCGCACCGCCGAGGCGCTCGACGACACCCACACGAAGCACTCGATCTCGAACCGGATCCTGCTCGACCTGAACATGGTGGAGACCGTGGTGCTGATCGGCGGCGAGCACCGCATTCCGATGAGCCTCACCGACTTCGACGAGGAGCAGCTCTGGCGGCTGGTCGAGGCCGGCAAGAACTACGTCGAGAACGTGCTGATCCCGAACGTCGACATCGACGCGCTGATGAAGAGCCGGAGGTCCGCATGAGCGCGACCTGCCTCATCACAGCGGCCGCGATCACGCTGGCGAACATCCTGATCATCGACGGCCTGCTCGGCATCGCCGACATCGGCCACCGCGAGGCAGCCTGCGGGCGCTGCATCCTCACCCGGTCCGTCGAGGTGAGCGGCGGCGTCTTCATGGCGACCGGCATCCTGGCTGTGCTGGGGGGCTTCTTGTGAAGGCAGAGCCTCGCCGTACGCCGCCGCTGTCCGTGAAGCTGGAGGCCGCCCTCAATCAGCTCGAGGCGGCCATGCGCAAGCTCGGGATGATCCCGGTCGAGTGCACCGTCCCGGAATGGCAGTTCGACCACGACCCGGCCCTCGGCCTGCGCGCTGTCGACGACAATGGCACGCACCGGCCGCACCAGCACGACGTCCGTTTTCTCGTGTGGCGGCCGCGCGTCGAGCACGCGGTGAAGACCACCGGGCGCCGGGGCGAATCCGATCTGAGCCTTCGCGATGGCGACCAGGCGAAGATCGCCAAGGTGAAGCGCCGCGACCGGAAGCGCGCCGCCGAGCAGGCTGAGGCGTCCGCGCCCGCCAGCCCTCCGAAGCCGGCCAAGCCCAAGCGCTCTATGCGCGGACGGCCGGACAAAAAGCTCTCGCCCTGCCGACAGCCGTCGAAGCTGGCCGGGCTCCCCCGCAACACCTTCACGGAGCGCGCCCGATGAGCGTCGAACCCTTGGCCGTGCCCGGCCCGAAGACCTGCACCGACCTCGACGTCCGCATCGGGGATCGCGTTCGGATCGCCCGGCAGCGTGCCCGCCTGACCCAATCGGCCCTGGCCGCCGCGCTGAACATCTCGTTCCAGCAGATCCAGAAGTACGAGAAGGGCCGGAACCGGTTCTCCGCCAGCAGCCTCCAGCGCGTGGCCGATCTCCTCGGCGTCCCGGTGGCGTCCTTCTACGACGAGCCGGGCCCGGTCCGGGTGCCGCCTCCGCTCTCTGTCGCCGAAGCCCGCGCCGCCCAGCGTGCCGCCACCGAGGCGCTTGAGGAAGCCGTGCGCCGCGAGGCCGCTGCGATGCAGGTGGCGGCATGACTGTCCGCACTCTTCCGCACAGCAGCGGCCAGGCGGGGTCAGGCTGCGCGAGCGTCCTGCGCCACCTGCAGGTCGAGCCAGAGGTCGAGACCGAGCGGGCCCTGCTTGCGCAGCGCGACACGGGCGCGCCGGACCTCGCCGGCACGGACGAAGGTCAGGTGTTCCGGGATGCCGCCAGCAGTGATCACGCGCACGTGGGCGGTCGCGTCCGTAGACGAGATCACTGTGCACGGCACGTCGAAGCTGCCGAGACGGATCATGGCCGTCGGGTGCGTGGACGCCTGGGTGAAGTGCTTGTTGGCCATGCTGCGCGTGTCCTTTGTGCGGAGGCCGTCAGCGTAGGCGTTTCAGGCGTTCCGGTCCGTTGCAGTGCAGCAACGGCCTCAGCGGTTGCGGTGGCGAGATCATGACCGCCCCCAACGATCCTCCCGCTCTCCCCGCCACCGATGCCCTGGCCGCCGTGAAGGCGGGTGAGGACGAGAATGGGAGGGCGGCGTGAGCGAGAAGCCCTCCTACGACCGTGGCGATTGGGTCGGCGGTCTCGCCGAGTGGATCGATGGCGACACGGCATACCTGTCGGTCGCCTTCACCTGGAAGCTCGACGACGCCTATCAGCGGGCGATCTTCCTTCGCGCGCAGGGCTACCGCGTCCGCGCGGGCGGACCCGGCATCTTCACCCGCAAGCACTACCTCGCGGACGTGGCTGAGATTGGCGGCGCGCTGCCCGGCGGCGAGGCGCTGATCCGGCACAACCCGATGGCGACGATCGCGAGCCGCGGCTGCCCGGTCGGCTGCTGGTTCTGCATCGTGCCGAAGATGGAGGGGAAGGAGTTCACCGAGCTGCCGGACTTCCCGGTCCGGCCGGTGCTCTGCGACAACAACCTGTCGGCCCTGTCGCCGGCCTTCCAGCAGCACATCGTCGACCGTTATCGCGCGACCGGCGTGCCGCTCCTCAACGCCAACAGCGGGTTCGAGCCGGCCACCTTCGACGACGAGGTGTTCTCCCGGTGGCGGCCGATCAACCGCGGGCCGTGGCGGTTCGGCTTCGACGAGACCACCGAGGGCGCCGCTGTCGAGCGCGCCTTCCGGGTGCTGAAGGGCGTCTCAGCGCGCCGGAAGCAGGTCTACACGATGATCGGCCACGAGCCGTTCGAGGTCTGCATGGAGCGGCTCCGGCGCGTGATCGCATGGGGCGGCGAGCCCTACGCGCAGCCCTTCATCAAGCTAAACGCGCTCTCGAAGACGCCAGCCATCCGGCACGACTGGTCGCCGGTGCTCCTCGCCCGCGTCCAGCGATGGGTGAACCGGCGCGTGTGGCGGGACGTGCCCTTCGAGCAGTACCGGCCGTCCGCCAAGACGAGCCAGGACACCGCCCATCCGGATCAGATGGAGCTGGTCCCGTGATGATCCCCCTCCTCCCCCTACCCAGCGCCATCGCGATCACCGCGGGAGATGACGCATGAAGGTCCTTGGTTTGGTTGCCGGCTGCCATGAGTGCCCGAACAAGAGCTACTATTCGGGCGGCCAGTACGTCTGCGCGAAAGCAAACGCGCCGCTCCCGTTCAATCAGGGCCCCAATCAAATACCGGAGTGGTGCCCACTCGCCGACTATCCAGCCCGTGCCATGGGCCGATTGTCTGAGGAGAACGCCGCTCTCCGTCGCCAGCTTGAGCAGCGGGACTGAGATGGCGATCGGATCCTCCCTCGCCCTGGCCGCCGGTCTGCTCGCCTACACCGCAGGAGAAGCCGCGTGATGACTCTCCGCACGCTCAAGAAGCGCTCGAAGCAGGCGCTTCCGATCCTGCAGAAGCACTACCCAGATGTGCTGCGCGACCTCGGCGAAGTGTTTCTCGCCAAGCGCGGCGAGAACTACCACGGCTACGTGATCCGCTGCACGCACGGGGCCAGCGACCCAGGTGACGGCATGCGCCGCCACTGCTCCTGCAGCTACCACCCGCTGCCGGGCACGCCGATGACGGGCGAGGTCTCCGGCTACTACGAGCCCGAGTGGAACGAGCGGCCGGTCTACCAGACGCTGGTCGAGGCCGTCCGGTGGCACGATCGCCCGGCGACGATGACGGACCGGGAGTGGCGCCGCACGCTCGCCATCACCCGCACGGCGCCAATCACCGAGGCCGAGATGGCCGCTTGGGCTGCCGAGGACGAAGTGGATCTGGAGAACGCGGCATGAGCCCGTTCATCAGTCCGTGGCCCGCGCACGTCCCGCACATTGGCGGCATCCGCATCGTCGCCAGCGAGGCCATGCCGACCAACACCGTCGAGGACTGGACGGAGGTTCGCTCGCCTTCCCGGGCCGCGCGTCGGCGCCGTCAGGGCCATCGCCAGCGGATCATCTACCGGCAGGAGCCCCGGCGCGAGATCCTGTACGCCGAGGCGCAGAACCTGATGTTCATGCACCCGGTCGTGCTGCGCGAGTTCCAGGCGGCGCTAAAGCGACGCGAGGCGACCAACGACTATTGGGCCGCTGTGAAGAAGGCGCTGCTCGACGTCGGGTGCCGGCAGGCCGCGGCCAGCATGGGAGCCCGGGTATGACCTCCGCCCCCGATACCGGCCGGACGGCCGAGGAGATGCGGGACGACCTCGCTGGCGAGTTGGCAGACGTCATCCTTGAGGGTGGCGCCATGTCTCCGAAGATGCTCGCGGATCGGCTCATGGCCCGTCCGCTGGCCCCGCTCCTTTCTGAAGCCGCCCACCTCCGCGCCGAGAACGCCAACCTCCGGGATAGGGTGAGGGAAGTGGAGAAGGGCGTCGAGATGATGCGGGAGGCCTGCCTGAAGGCAGCGATCAGCGCGTCCTACGGGCCGCCGTCATCTTGGCCCGGCCCCTACCCGAAAGGCTGGAAGCATCCGCCCTGCTGGGAGCCGGGCCAGAAGCCGACGCCCGATCAGGCCGCATGGCACGACAACGGCGCCCGAGATGCCTGGTTCGCGATCCGCGCGCTGGCGGGGCCCCCTGTTGGTCTGAACGAGAAGGGAGGGACCGGTGCCGCGTAGCGTTCGGGCGGTCGAGCGAGCAGAGCCGACCTGCCTCTATCCGGACGAGAAAGAGCTCGCCGAGATCATCATGGGGCCGGCCCGCTCGAAGGGCTGGACCGGGCTCGCCGTAGTGCTCGAGCGTGGGGGCTTTCCGCGCATCGATCCGCAGTTCGGCGGCCGCTACTGGCCGGCCGTGAAAGCCTTTCTGGACCGGCGGTATCATGTCGGCGACGATGCCGGCGCTCGGCGGCCGCGCCGGGAATAGGAGATCCACATCATGACAGCCGAGGATGCGCTCTACAGCCCAGGGCTGAAGCGCATGAAGCGCCACAATGGGCGCATCGATCTCTATTGGGTGGCCGACGAGAAGCTCGTCGCGAAGGGCTACCCGACCAAGACGGTTCGGATCCCGAGCGATATGCCGCCTGAAGGCATCGCCGCCCGGTGTCAGATCCTGCAACAGGAGATGCTGGAGTGGGCAGGCGGGTTCGTGCCGTCCAAGAACTCAGCCGTCCCCGGCACCTTGGAATGGGTGTGCCGCGCGTTCGAGACCGACACGGACTCGCCCTATCACGACAGGCGCCAGGCGACCCGCGTCTTCTACTCGAAATACATCCGCACGCTGGTCGACACGGCGGGTCACATGCACCTCGCCGACATCCTCGGGCGGGACGTGCGCCGCTGGCACAAAGACTGGAGCGCCTCGACGGGCGAGCGGAGCGCCTATGCCTGCATCCAGACCCTGCGGCGGGTCGTGAGCTACGGGTGCGAGCTGCGGAACGCCGACGCGATCGAATTGGCGGCGGTGCTGGAGCGGACCGAGTTTCCGATGCCGCGGAAGCGCAAGCACCGGCCGACCTTCGAGCAGATCGTGGCGCTCCGCAGGGCCGCCCATGCGGCGGACCGGCCGAGCATCGCGCTTGCCGTCGCGCTCCAATTCGAGCTCGGCCTGCGACAGAAGGACGTGATCGGGGAATGGGTGCGGCCGACGCCGGCCCAACGCGCGGCGATCACCGGCGCGATCACCGATGGCGTCTGGGTTTGGCAATGGGGGCTGACCTGGAACCACATCACTGCCGAGCACCTCCTCGAGAAGCCGACCTCGAAGTCCAACGGGCGCGAGGTCGCGGCGCACGATCTGCGGCTGCACCCCGAGATCCTCGCCGAGCTGCCGCCGCGCGGGGTCGGTCCGGTGGTGGTCGACGAGCGGTCCAAGCTGCCCTGGAAGGCGACCCACTTCTCGCACACGTTCCGCAAGATCGCTCGGGCCGCCGGCTGGCCGGATGACCTCTGGAACATGGACAGCCGAGCCGGCGCCGTGTCGGAGGCCTTCGAGGCGGGGGCGGACGCGACCGACGTGATGCGCACGGCCACCCACACGCAGATGTCCACGACGATGATCTACAACCGCGGAGGGGTGGTCCAATCGAGCCGCGTGGCAGAGCTTCGAGCCGCCCGGCGGAAGGGACGCGAACAGGGCTGAAACAAGCCTCGGTAACAGGGGCCCGATCCGCGGTAACGCGAAGCTATTGCCCCGGCTGCTCTAAGCGCCTGATTGTATTGGGAGAAGTGATGGCTCCCCGAGCAGGACTCGAACCTGCGACAAGGCGATTAACAGTCGCCTGCTCTACCAACTGAGCTATCGGGGATCACGAGGGGGTCTCTACACACCGGGATCGCGGGGCGCAAGGGCCTCGTTGCAGGATCCGCGTTCAAACCGACGCGCGGCGCCCTGCGCCACGGGGCAGGCGCCCTCCCCGGGGCGTTCGCGAGGCCCGGACTGTGACTGATCGGCAACATTCGGGTCGACCCCATGCGCCGCTCCCGCCCGAGTCCGGCTGCGATCGCCTCGTTCGCGGGCGACGGAAGTCATCCGTCTGTCGTGACACGCCCCTACGCGAGCCACCTCGCCGGCGCGCCGGTGTGAAGACCCTGACACCCATGCTGACCCATCGCTGCCTCGACCCGCAGGACCCCTACGCCGAGCGCGAGGTGCGCGTCGCCTTCGAGTGGGCCGCCGATCATCCCTGCCTGATCGCGGCCCTGGACGAGCACGAGGCCGATATCCTGCCCTACCTCGTCGAGGCGCAGCGCGACGATCTCCGTCGCGAGATCGTCGCCGCCTTTCTGCTGCCGGAGCCGCGCATCCCCGGCCGGGCCGAGATCCGGTTGCCCTGATCGCCGAGCGGATGTGTCGCCGACGCTCGGGGCGCGGCGCTCCGGTGCGGTCCGGGCGAATTCAACCTCGCGCCCGTCCCAGAGCCAACTGTTGGCGCGCGCGAGACCGCACTGACAGTCCCGCGCGGCACGAGATCTGGATCGGCGCGGCGTATTGATCCTGTATAACGTCCGAATATTCCGGTATTTTGTCGGCCATCTATGCGCTTTTGCGTAGTGTAAAAGGGTCGAATTTGCCGGCTATATTCATTTTTCCGAAAAGATTGGCTTGGATATAGCTGCGGCAGCGCGATCCTCCGGTCACAGCGGTCCTCCTGCCATGCGTATCTCACTCGGCCTGAAGCTCTCTGCGGTGATCGGGCTGCTCGCCCTTGTGGCGAGCGGCATCGCGGCCTTCGCGATTCGCCAATCGAACTGGGAGCAGGAGCGCGCGGCCGCCACGGACCGGATCTGGAACGCCGGCCTGCAGGCCGGCGCTCTGGGCCAGGCGATTGAGCACGCGGTGGTGCAGGCCACGGCCCTCTACACCGCGGACGACACGACCGAGGCGCGCACCCGCCTGTCGGCGCTCCACGACGCCCTCGCCACGGTGGAGCAGGTGCGGGGGCCTTTCCTGGAGGCCATGGAGGATCAACTTCCCGCCGACCGTCGGCGCCGGTTCGACCTCTTCGTCAAGGAATTCATCGCCTACCAGACCGATACCGCCGAACTCGGCCTCACGGTCTCGCCGAAGGCCGCCCTGATCCAGGCGACCGACGAGGCGACCGTGAAGAACCGCGAGCGCATGGTGGCCGAGATCGGCATTCTCGGGCGGGAGGTGCTGAGCCGCCTGAACGCCCGTCGCGCCGCGGACGCGGCCGACCGCCGCCGGTCGCGGATCACCCTGGTGGTCGTGCCGGCCGTCGCGCTGGCGCTCGGCCTGCTCGCGGCGATCTGGATCATCCTGACTCAGGTGCGGCGGCCGCTGCATCGGCTCAAGGACGGCATGACGGCGCTCGCCGCCAACGATCTCGACCGCGCGATCCCGTTCACGCATCGCCGCGACGAGATCGGCGAGATGGCCGCCGCCATCGCGGCGTTCCGCACGGCGCTGATCGAGAAGCGCGACCTCGACGCGGAGGCGCAGGCGCGCCGCGACCGCGACCGCAGCCGGGCCGAGGCCCTGGCCGCGGCGACGCGCGCCTTCGAGGCCGAGACGCATCGCGCCGTCACCGATCTCGCCGACTCGGCCGAGGCGATGCAGGCGGCGGCCGACACCCTCTCGGGCAATGCGGGCGCGATGGCCGCCGAGGCGGCCGTCGTGGCCGGAGCGTCGGAACAGAGCGCGGGCCTCGTCGACAGCATCGCCAGCGCCGCCGAGGAACTCTCGGCCTCGGCGCGGGAGATCGAGGCGCGGGTCCGGCACACGAGCGCGATCGCCACCTCCGCCCTCTCCGACACGCAGGGGCTCAAGGAGACGGTGATGAGCCTCTCGCAGGCGGCCGAGGAGATCGGCGCCGTGGTCACGCTGATCCGCGAGGTCGCCGAGCAGACGAACCTTCTCGCGCTCAACGCGACGATCGAGGCGGCCCGCGCGGGGGCTGCCGGGCGGGGCTTCGCGGTGGTCGCCGCGGAGGTGAAGGCGCTGGCCGGCCAGACGGCGCTCGCCACGGACCGCATCACCGGGCAGGTCGGGTCGATCCAGGGGGCCGCCGGGCGCACGGTCGGCGCCATCGGCACGATCGGCGAGACGATCGCCCGGATGAGCCTGATCGCGTCCGAGGTGGCCGACGCCACCGACCAGCAGGGCCGCGCCAGCCAGGAGATCGCCCGGGCGATCTCCGGCGCGGCCGCGGAGGCCCGGCATGTCTCGGAGAGCGTGGCCGGCGTTCAGGCCGCGGCCGCGTCCAACGAGGCGCAGGCCGGCCAGGTGCGCGGCAGTGCCGCCCGGGTCAATGCCGGGACGCACAGCCTGCAGCGGGCGATCGAGACCTTCATGGTGGAGGTCCACGGCGCCTGAGGGGCGCCGCATCGGCGCGGCGCGGCCGGTTCAGTCTGTCGGGGAAGGATGGAGGCCTCGCCCGGAATCGAACCGGGGTGCAAGGATTTGCAGTCCTCTGCGTAACCACTCCGCCACGAGGCCTTCCCGAACGGCGCTGCCGTCCCGTCCGGAGCTTGGCGGACAGCTCCGGGTGCGCGTCTCTAGCAGAGGTCGGCGGTCGCAGGCAACGGCTCCGAGGCCCCGATTGTGCGGACCGCGTCAGCTCTGCCAGACCCGGGGCATCGGCAGGGCCCGGTAGCCCGCGAGGAAGCGGGCGACGAGCCCGCGCAGGGGTCCAACCGCGTCCCCCAGCGCGCGGACCGCCAGATGGCCGTTCCAGGCGCTCGCCGCCGCCGTCGTTCCGGGCGAGGCGGCCTCGGCCAGACGGGCCCGCGCCTCCTCGAGGCGCGCTTCCGCGCCGGGCGAGACGTCGAGGATCGTCGCGCAGGCGCGGGCGCCGCCGCCGATGGCCGGGCGGGCGAGGTGGTCGCTGATCGGCCCCTCCAGCAGGACGCTGTCGGCGTAGGCGAGCCGCCCGCCTCGGCGGATCCGCCAGGAATCCGCGAACAGACCGTCGACGATCCGCTCGCCCCGGGCGGCGCGGCCGAACGCGACGACCTCCGCGGCGATCAGCGCGGCGCCGTCGGCGAGATCGGCCTCGAAGCGCCGCCGCACCCGGGCCCGATCGAACAGGATCGTCTCCTGCGGCAGCCAGGCGAGGCCGGCCCCCTCCCCGAGGGTCAGGGTGTTGGCGATGCGGCTCACGGGGCCGTCCGAGCGGTAGATCTTCTCGGCCGCCGTGGTGGTCAGCACCAGGTCGGCCCCCGGTTCCAGGGCGAGGTCGATGGCGAAGCTGTCTCCGCAGGCCACGCCGCCCGCCGTGTTGACGAGGACCGCCTCCAGCGCGCCGGTCCCCCGCGGGAAGCGCAGACGCGACGGCCCGGCTTCCGCGAGATCCAGGATGCGCGTCCCGCCGCCCGTACGGGCCGGCCCGACGCGCAGCCGGACGCGCCCGTCGGAGCGCTGGCGCGCGGGCGCGGCCCCGAGCCTCTCGGGCGAGGGTGCGGGAGCGAGGGGACCGTGCATCAGGCGCGTCCGGCCGGCTCGGCGGCCACGGCCTCGATCGGCCCGGTCGGCCGGTCGAGGATGCGCCGGCCGAACAGGCTCGCCACCAGCTCGACCAAGACCCGGGCGCTGCGGCCGCGCTCGTCCAGGAAGGGGTTGAGTTCCACCACGTCGAGGGAGCGGACCAGCCCGGAATCGTGGAGCATCTCCATGATCAGGTGCGCCTCCCGGAAGGTCGCGCCGCCCGGAACGGTGGTGCCCACGGCCGGGGCGATCGACGGATCGAGGAAGTCGATGTCGAGGCTGACATGGAGATGCGCCCCCTGCGCGGCGACGCGGTCGAGCACCCGCCGCAGGGGCGCCACGACTCCGAACTCGTCGATCGTGCGCATGTCGGTGACGCCGACCCGGCGCGCCGTCACGAGGGCGCGCTCGCCGGCGTCGATCGACCGGAGGCCGAACAGGTGGACATGGGCGGGCGGCAGGGGCGCCGGTGCCGGCTCGGCGAACAGGGACGGGAATCCCGGCTCCCCGCACAGGGCGGCGAGCGGCATGCCGTGGACGTTGCCGGAGGGGGAGGTCGCCGGCGTGTTGAAGTCGGCGTGGGCGTCGAGCCAGAGCACGAAGACGGGCTGGCCGCGCCGCGCGCAGTGCCGCATCACCCCGTCGACGGAGCCCAGGGACAGGCTGTGATCGCCGCCGGCGGTCAGCGGGAGCGCCCCCGCGTCGAGGGCGTCCCCCACGGCCCTGGACACGGCCCGCGTCCAGGCGGCGACACCCTCGAGCCCGCGCGTCCCGGCGGGCCCGTCCGGGACCACGTCGCCGCGATCCGCGATCGCGTGGCCGAGTTCGGCGAGCGCCCGGACGAGACCGGCCGTGCGCAGGGCCGCCGGTCCCATGAGGGCGCCGGGCTCGCTGGTGCCGACCTCGATCGGCGCTCCGATCAGCGCGATGCTGCGCGCCGCGTCCGGCAGGGCTTCGCCGCTCATCACACCTCCATCGCCGTCCCGGAGCACCGGTGCTCCGCGGCCGCTCTACCATCCGGACTCATAACCGTCCGATGACGGTGACCGCGAGACCGGATCGGCCAGCAAGATCCGTGACGGAGCGCCCGGGCCGGGATCTGGGTCGCGAGACGATGCGCGCTCCAGGGGCGCGCCGGATGCCGGGCCTCCGCGCCACGCGCAAGGTTCCGGCGACGATCCGACCGGCAGAACCTTGCCCGGCCGGACGATCGACCACTCATAACTTGGGTTTGTGGCGCTAGGATCGTCTCGTAAGTTGTATGTTTCGAGTCTGCTGAAGTTTCGGGCGGCGTATTGGTGTTTACGAGATTTTTATAAGGATTGGGCGATTGGTAAGCCTCAAGCAATTTCTAAAATATCAGGGGCATCATGATCACGCTATCGCGGCTGAGCACGCGCCTTCCCGCGACAACCGTCGGCCTGGCGCTCCTGAGCGCCACCGCCATGGGGGGTTTCAGCTGGTACTCGGCGCGGGCGGGCCTGATGACCGCGGCCCACGAGCGCCTCGAGCTCGCCGCGGCGGCGCGCCGGGACGCGATCGAGCTGGTGGCGGACCGGGCGCAGGCCGACTTCCTGGCGGTGGCGGCGCACCCGCAGATCGTCTCGAACTTCCCCGACCTGCTCGAGAACCTCGATCCGGCAAAGCCCGACACCGCGAGCGTCATCGAGGCCTTCCGCGCGCCGCAGACCGCCGAGGCGCGAGTCGCCCTCGACGGCAGCGGCATGTCGTCGATGTATGCCCGCCGGCACGTCAAGGTCCAGGAAGTGGCGCGCAAGCTCGTCGCGCAGCCGGGCTACGCCGACCTGCTGTTCCTCGACGACAACGGCCGGATCGACTACACCACGACGAAGGGCGCCGATTTCGGCAAGTCGGTCACGGACGACGGCTTGGCGGGGACGGCGCTCGCGCGCCTCGTCGAGCGCCTGAAGTCCGCCGACCCGGGCGCGGTCCTCTACGAGGATTTCGCCGCCTACCCGGTGGACGGGGTCCCGGCCGCGTTCATCGGCCGCGCCATGACCAAGCGGGCCAACGTCGCCATGGGCACGGCGCAGGCCGCCGAGCGGATCGGCTTCATCGTCATGCGGGTCACGCCGACCCTGTTCGACCAGACGCTGTCGAAGCGGACGGGCCTCGGCGACACGGGTCAGATCCTGGCGGTCGGCGCGGACGGCCTCCTGCGCAGCAACCCGCCGTTGAACCCCGCCGTGCACGCCGGCGCGGGCCTCGCCGGGATCGGCCTGGCCGCCGACCGGATCAAGGCCGGCGGTCCCGTCGACTTCGCGGCGGAGAACGGCGCCCACATGGCGGCCGCCTCCGCGGTGACCGTCCTGGGCGCGCCCTGGACGGTGGTGGCGGAGCAGACCCAGGCCGAGGCGATCGACGCGGTCCAGGCCCTGTCGCGCACGCTGATCCTGACCGGCCTGTTCGTCCTGGCCGGAACCGCCCTGCTCGGCCTCCTGCTCGCCCGCTCGATCGTGGCGCCGCTCGGCGCCCTCACCCGCGCGCTCAAGGCCCTCGCCGATCGCCAGGCCCTCACCGACGTGCCGGGCAGCAAGCGGCGGGACGAGATCGGTGACATCGCCCGGGCCGTGGTCACGATCCGCGACATGTCGCTGGAGGAGGCCGCCCAGCAGCTCCAGACCACGGAGGCCGCGCGCCTGCGCGAGGAGCAGAGCCGGCGCGCCATGCTCAAGCAGCTGGCCGACGGCTTCGAGCACTCGGTCGGCGGCATCGTCGAGGGCCTGACCGGCGCCGTCACGGAGCTTCAGGGAGCCTCGGACACCATGCGGGCCGCGGTCTCCAGCACCTCCGAGCGCTCGACCAGCGTCGCCGGGGCGGCGCAGCAGACCTCCGACAACGTCAACACCGTGGCGGCCGCGGCCGAGGAGCTCGGCGCCACCGTCCAGGAGATCGGCCGTCAGGTCGAGCAGGCGGCCGGGATGTCCGCCACCGCGGTCGGCGAGGCCCGCCGGGCCGAGCAGACCATGACCGACCTCGCCGCGGCGGCGACGCGCATCGGCGACGTGGTCGGCATGGTCTCGACGATCGCCGGGCAGACGAACCTGCTGGCACTCAACGCCACGATCGAGGCCGCCCGCGCCGGCGAGGCCGGTCGCGGCTTCGCGGTGGTCGCCGCCGAGGTCAAGGAACTCGCCGCCCAGACCACCCGCGCCACCGAGGAGATCAGCCGTCAGGTCGCCTCGATCCAGAATGTCACGGGCGACGCGGCCGGGGCGATCCAGGGCATCACGGCCCAGATCGAGGCGATGAACCAGGTGTCGACCAGCATCGCCGCCGCGGTGGACCAGCAGGGCGTCACCACGCAGGACATCGTCCGCAGCATGGGGCAGGCTTCGGCCGGCACCGGCACGATGACCCTGGAGATCGCCGAGGTTGCCCGGGTCGCCGGCGATGCCGGCGAGGCCGCGGACTCGGTCGCGCTGGCGTCCGACGCCCTGGCCACGCGCTCGGAGCAGCTCCGCGCCGAGGTGGCGCAGTTCCTCCGCAACGTGCGGGCGGCGTAGGCCGGACGCGACCCCCGGGGCGGCCTCAGGCCGCCTCGGCCGGGAGCGGCGCGGGCTTCTGCGCCGCGCGACCCGCGAAGGCCTGGGCGGCCAGGGGCAGCTCGATCGCCGCGCAGAGCCCGCCCTCGGGGCGGTTCTCCAGCCGCAGGCGCCCGTTATGGGCCTCGACGATGGCCTGCACGATCGAGAGGCCGAGGCCGAAGCCGCTCGCCTCGTTGAGATTGCGCGCCCGGTCGCCGCGCACGAAGGGCTGGAGCATCGCCTCGCGCTCCGCATCGGGGATCCCCGGGCCGTTATCCAAGATGCAGACCCGGACACCGCGCTCGGAAGCCTCCATCTGAACGTCGGCCCGCCCGCCGTACTTCACGGCGTTGTCCACGAGGTTGGTCACCGCCCGCTGGAGCTCCTCGGGCCGGCCCTGGACCAGGACGTGCCGGCTGCGGCTGACGCTGACCGGGGCGCCGAAATCCGAGAAGTCGTCGCAGACCGTCTGCACCACCGAGGCGAGATCCACGAGGCTGTGGCTGTTCGCGTCCCGGATCTGGCCGTCGCGCACGAAGGAGAGCGCCGCCTCGACGAGGCCGTTCATCTGGTCGAGGTCGCGCAGGGTCGAGGCCCGGGCATTCTCGTCCTCGATGAACTCGGCACGCAGGCGGAGCCGGGTGATCGGCGTGCGCAGGTCGTGGCTGATCGCTGCCAGCATCTGGGTCCGATCGTCGATCAGGCGGCGGACGCGCGACCGCATCCGGTCCAGCGCCCGGGACACGGCGAGGACCTCGCGCGGGCCCGCCTCCGGCAGCGCCACGTGGTCGTCGCGGGCGCCGAACGCCTCGGCGGCGCCCGCGAGCCGCTTCAGCGGCGCCGTGAGGGCGCGGGTGGCCCAGACGCAGAGCAGCGCCAGCGTCAGCGCCAGGAAGACCACGGTGAAGATCAGCGCCCCCTGGCGGGGGCCCCGGAGGGGATCGTTCGGCAGCGTCGCCTGGAGCCGCGCCCCCGTCGGCGTGACGACGCCGATATGGAGACGCGCGTCCGACCGGCCGCGCTCGGGATCGGCCGCCGAGAGGTCGGTGATCGTCACGGGCCGACCGGCGCCGTTGCGCAGCTTCCGGATCACCGGCAGGTCGGGCGGCGACGTCGCCCCCGACGGCACCGTCCCGTCCCAGGGCTCCACGTGGATCAGCGGCAGGCTGCGACCGCTCGCCAGGAGGGCCGGTCGCGCCGCCGGGTCTGCGGCGTCCATGAGCCTCACCAGGACCCCGAGGCGGCTCGCGGCCACGCCCGGCAGCGTGTCGGGATTCTGCGACTCGTGCAGGATCAGGAAGGCCGCGGTGGCGACCACGTGGGCGACCGCGATGCCGGCGACCACGAGCAGCGCGATCTGGCCCGCGATGGTCTTCGGGCGCAGCCGCGCGCGGAGCCGCCCCAGGCCGCTCATGACCGCGTGACCTCGGGCGTGAACAGGTAGCCGCCGGACCGGATCGTGCGGATGAACTCGGGGTTGCGGGTGTCGCGCTCGATCTTCTGGCGGATCCGCGAGATCAGCACGTCGATGCTCCGCTCGAACGGGCCCGCGGCCCGGCCCTGGGTGAGGTCGAGGAGCTGGTCCCGCGACAGCACCCGCCCCGGCCGGAGACACAGGGCGTGGAGCAGGTCGAACTCCGCCCCGGTGATCGAGATGCGGGCGCCCTCGGGGGAGAGCACCTGTCGCAGGGAGACGTCGAGGGTCCAGCCGGAGAAGTGCAGCCGCCGCCGCTCGTCCGCGTCCGGCGCCTCGGCGGCGACCCGGCGCAGGATCGCGCGGATCCGGGCGAGCAGTTCCCGCGGGTTGAACGGCTTGGCGAGGTAGTCGTCGGCGCCGAGTTCGAGGCCGAGGATCCGGTCCACGTCCTCGGACTTCGCGGTCAGGATCAGGATCGGGATCTGCGAGGTGCCGCGCAGGCGCTTGCACAGGCTCAGACCGTCCTCGCCGGGAAGCATCAGGTCGAGCACGATGAGGTCGATGCGCGCCTCCGCCAGGACCCGGTCCATGTCGGTGCCGTCCCCGGCCAGCGTGACGCGGCAATCGTTGCCGCGCAGGTAGCGCGCGATCAGCGCCGAGATCTCCCGATCGTCCTCGACGACGAGGATGTGGGGTGTTGCGGGTGCGCTCATCGCAAAGGAGTCGGTCTGCGGGTCGGCCTGCATCATCAGGCTATTATGACGCCATCCGCCGATTATTCGAAGGTGGGGCACGGAACCATTTTGTAAGCGCGTGTTTCCCGCACGGACCTGAACTGAGTTGCCGAACGGCGTCACATCGCAGGGGGGAACGATGACCGGAACCGAGGATCGGAAGGACCTGATCGCGCCGCGGCCGCCGGAACTCGCCTCGCCCTGGCGGACCGAGGCTCGGGCGGCGCTGCAGGCCGAGGCCCGCGCCTTCGCCCGCGACACGGTGCTGCCGCTCGCCGACGAGCTCGACCGCCACAAGGCCGAGATGCCGCGCGCGCTCATCGACGCCATGGCCGAGAAAGGCTGGTTCGGCATCACGATCCCGGCGGAGCACGGCGGCCTCGGCCTCGGCGTGTTCGAGTACTGCCTGGTCTCGGAGGAACTGGCCCGGGCCTGGCTGTCCGTGGGCAGCATCCTGGCCCGCGGCCAGGGCCTCGGCACCCAGACCCTCGACCCGGATCGCCGGGCGGAGCTGCTCCGGCGCTCGGCGCGGGGGCAGTGGATCGGCTCGATCTCCCTGTCGGAACCCGATGCCGGCTCCGACCTCGCCGGCGTGCAGACCCGGGCGGTGCGCGACGGCGACCGGTGGCGATTGACCGGCACCAAGCGCTGGGCGGGCTTCGCCAAGGGGGCCGACTTCATCGAGGTCCTGGCCCGGACCCGCGACCCGGAGCCGGGGGAACCGCGCTCCGCCGGCCTGGAGCCGTTCCTGGTGCTCAAGGAGCGCGACAGCTTCCCGCCCGGGGTGACCGGCCGGGTGATCGACAAGATCGGCTATCACGGCTTCCAGACCTTCGAGCTGAGGCTGGAGGACGTGTGCGTGCCCGAGAGCGACCGGCTCACCGGGCTCTACGGCGACCAGGGGGCGGACGCGGATTCCGGCGGGTTCGCCGCCGTCCAGCGCGGCCTCAACATCGCCCGGGTCCACACGGCGGCCCGGGCCGTCGGCGTCGCCCGCGCGGCGGTCGAGGATTGCCAGAGCTACCTCCAGGAGCGGGTCCAGTTCGGCCACCCGATCGGCGACTTCCAGGCGCTGCGCTTCGCGCTGGCCGACATGGCCGCCGACGTCGCGCAGGCGCGGGCCTTCTGGCACCAGGTCGCCCACCTTCTCGACCAGGGGGAGCCCGCCGAGAGCGAGTCGGCGATGGTGAAGCTTCTGGCCACCGAGATGGCGGTGCGGGTCACCAACCAGGCGATGCAGCTCCACGGCGGCAACGGCTACACCACCGAGCGGCGGGTCGAGCGCTACTGGCGCGACGCGCGGCTGACGACGATCTTCGAGGGCACGAGCGAGATCCAGCGGCGGATCATCAGCGACCGGATGCTGCCGCGGCCCGGGGCCTGATCGCCCGCGCGCCCGTGCGGCGAATCGTCGAGCGGGACTCCCCGCCCGGCGTCGCCCGGCTACCTCACGAACCTGTCCTGCCCGGCGGACCGGGTGCCGCCATCCGGAAGCTCCGTGTCGAAGCCCATCAGCGATTACGCCCTCATCGGCGACACACATTCCTGCGCGCTGATCGCCCGCGACGGCTCGATCGACTGGCTGTGCTGGCCGCGTCACGACTCGCCGGCGCTGTTCGTGAAGCTCCTCGACGACGTGAGGGGCGGTGCCTGCACCGTCGCCTTCGACGGACCGGCCGGGAGCGCGCGCCGCTACCTGCCCGACACCAACATCCTGGAGACGACCTTCACCACCGAGACCGGCCGGGCGCGCCTCGTCGACCTGATGCCGGTCAACCCGCCGAGTCCGGAACCCGACGAGGGACCGGACGGCGAGAGCGAGAGCCGCCTGATCCGGCTGCTGACCTGCGAGCAGGGCCGGGTCTCGGGCGCGTTCCGGGTGCGGCCGACCTTCGACTACGCCCGCCGCCCCTGCACGCCGCTGGTCGAGGGCGGTTCGGTCCTGTTCGAGGCCGGGGAGTGGCGCGTGCGCGTCAACGCGCAGGCGTGCCCGACCCTCGCGGGCGACGCGGCCGAGATCCGGTTCGACCTCGCGGAGGGCGAGACCGCCTACCTGGTCCTGACGCACGGCGAGGATCAGGACGAGGCCTGCATCGAGGACTTCGCCGGCGCCCGGCGGCGCCTGGAGACGACCGCCGATTACTGGCGCCGCTGGAGCGCCCGCAGCACCTATCGCGGCGCCTACCGGGACGCGGTGATGCGGTCCGCCCTGTGCCTGAAGCTGCTGACCTACTCGCCCTCGGGCGGCATCGTGGCGGCGGCCACCGCCGGCCTGCCCGAGGCGGTCCCGGGCAACCGCAACTACGATTACCGCTTCACGTGGATGCGGGACGCCTCCTTCACGGTCACCGCCTTCGTGATGCTGGGCTACGTCAGGGAAGCGTCCGAGTTCCTGCGCTTCCTGCGCGAGCGCGACGGCACGTTCGGACGGGAGACGCGGCTGATGTACGGCATCGCCGGCGACATGCCGCCGGAGGAGGAGCTGAGCCACCTCGCCGGCTGGAACGGCGTGGGGCCGGTGGTGATCGGCAACCTCGCCGAGCACCAGGACCAGCACGACATCTACGGCGAGCTGCTGCGGGCGCTGTGTGTCTTCCTCGAGGCGGTGGATTACGACCCGCCCGAGAAGGTCAACGACCGGCTGCCGGAGGTGCTGGACAACCTCACCGCCCGGGCCATCCGCCACCGCCACGACGCGGATCACGGCATCTGGGAGCTGCGCACCGGGCCGCGCCAGCAGGTCCACACCAAGGCGATGATCTGGGTCGCGCTGCGGGACGCGGCCCGGATCGCCCGCAACATCGCGGGCGTGCCGGAGGCGAAGATCGCCGAGTGGGAGCGGGTCGCCGCGGAGATCCGGTCGGAATATCTGGAGAGGGGCTGGAGCGTCGAGAAGCAGGCCTATGTCGGCGCCTACGACTCGCATCACCTCGACGCCGCGGTCCTGCGCGTGGCCCTGTTCGGGGCCCTCGACCCGCGGGAGCCGCGGATGCGCGCGACCCTGGCGGCGATCGAGTACGAGCTGGGCGTCGGCGACCTGATCTACTGCTACCGCATGGAGGACGGGCTGGAGGGCGACGAGGGCACGTTCACGGCCTGCGCCTTCTGGCGGGTCGGCTGCCTCGCCCTCGACGGGCGGACCGGCGAGGCCAAGGCGGCCTTCGAGCGGCTGATCGCCCGGTGCAACGATGTCGGGCTGCTCGCGGAGGAGATCGACCCGGCCAGCGGCGCGCAGCGCGGGAACACGCCGCAGGGCTTCTCCCACATGGCCCTGATCAACGCCGCGCTGCGTCTGGAGGACAGCATCGCGCGCTTCGGCGCGGACGAAAGGCCGGAGAGCGCGGCCCGGTCGGCCGCCGAGTAGCGCCGCTCCAGCTCCCGGCGCAGGCCGGTCCGCGCCACGTCGCGGTTGACCAAGCGAGTGTCGCTGGCGTGGCAGCGGGCGGTCGGTCCGGCGGCGATAGTTTCGGGGCCTGAATGGCTCCGGAGGTCCCATGCTCGACGTGACGCCGACCCCTCTGCAGCGTCTCCTGCGGGAGCGCCGTCGCGGCTACAGCCTGCCGGCCGAGTTCTACCTGAGCCCCGAAATCTTCGACGCCGACATGGCGGTGATCTTCGGCCGCCACTGGATCTACGTCGGCGTCGAGCCCGACGTGCCGGAGGCCGGCGACGTCATGGTCGTCGACATCGGCACGACCTCCGTGGCGATCGTCCGCGACGACGACGGCGCGGTCCGGGCCTTCCACAACGTCTGCCGCCACCGCGGCGCCCGGCTCGTCCACGAGGAGAAGTCGACCGTCGGCAACCTCGTCTGCCGCTACCATTCCTGGACCTACGACCTCACCGGCGCCCTCATCCACGCCGACCACATGGGGCCGGATTTCAGGCGCGGCTGCCACGGGCTGAAGCCCGTCCACATCCGCTCGCTGGAAGGCCTGCTCTTCGTCTGCCTCTCCGACGATCCGCCCGCCGATTTCGACGCCATGGCGGCCCGGCTCGGCCCCTACATCGCGCCCCACAACATCCGCGACACCAAGGTCGCCTTCCAGAAGGACATCGTCGAGCCGGGCAACTGGAAGCTCACGATGGAGAACAACCGCGAGTGCTACCATTGCGGCGCGAACCATCCCGAGCTGACCGTGCCGCTCTTCGCCTACGGCTTCGGCTTCGCGCCCGAGGAGATGGACGAGCACGACCGCGCCCAGGCCGAGCGCTACGGCAGCCTGCTCCGGACGCGCCACGGCGAGTGGGAGGCGGAGGGGCTGCCGTCGAAGGAGATCGACGAGCTCGACACCATGATCACGGGCTTCCGCACCGAGCGGCTGCCGCTCGACGGCGAGGGTGAATCCCACACGATCGACACCAAGGCCGCCTGCCGGAAGCTCCTCGGCAGCCTGACCAACGCCAAGCTCGGCGGCCTCTCGGTCTGGACCCAGCCCAATTCCTGGCACCACTTCCTCGGCGACCACATCGTCACCTTCTCGGTGCTCCCACTCGACGCCGAGCGCTCGCTCCTGCGCACCAAGTGGCTCGTCCACAAGGACGCGGTCGAGGGCGTCGACTACGACCTCGCCAACCTGACCGGCGTCTGGGAGGCCACCAACGACCAGGACAGCGAGCTCGTCGGCATCTGCCAGCAGGGCGTGCGCAGCCCGGCCTACGAGCCCGGCCCGTACTCGCCCCACACCGAGATGCTCGTGGAGAAGTTCTGCACCTGGTACGTCGGCCGCATGGCCGCGCATCTGGGGCGCTGATCGTGGCCGCGGCCTCCGCCAGAAGTCCCGGATCGGCAGAGCCGGCCGCCGCGTCGCTCGCGGCCAGCGCGCCCTGGGATGCCGAGACGGACGACGTCCTCACCTGCGTCGCGGTGCGGGCCGAGACGCACGACGTGAAGACCTTCGTGCTCGCCGCCCGCGAGCCGCGGACGTTCCGCTACCGGCCGGGCCAGTTCCTCACCTTCGCCTTCGAGATCGGCGGGGAGACGCTCCACCGCTGCTACACGATCTCCTCGGCCCCGACCCGGCCCCACACCCTGGCGATCACCGTCAAGCGCGTGGCCGGCGGGCCGGTCTCGAACTGGCTGCACGACCATCTGGCGCCCGGCGACAGCGTTCGGGCGCTCGGTCCGATGGGCGACTTCTCGTGCTTCACCCATCCCGGGGCGAAGTACCTGCTCCTGTCGGGCGGCAGCGGCGTCACGCCCATGATGGCGATGGCGCGCACCTTCCACGACCTCGGGGCGGGCCGCGACCTGGCCTTCGTGCACTCGGCGCGCAGCCCGGCCGACATCGTCTTCCGGGACGAGCTCGCCCTGATGGCCCGCCGCGACCCGGCGCTCAGCGTCCACGCGATCTGCGAGGCCGACGCCCCGGGCGAGGCCTGGACGGGCCCGCGGGGCCGGCTGACCCCGGCGCTCCTGCGCGAGACGGTGCCCGACTTCCTCGAGCGCACGGTCTTCGTCTGCGGCCCGAAACCCTACATGGACGCGGTGCGGGCGATGCTGGCCGAGGCCGGCTTCGACATGGCCCGGTACCACGAGGAGAGCTTCGACTTCGGCGCCCTGCCGGAGGCCGAGCAGGACGCCGCCCGCGAGGCGGAGCACGCCCTCGACGACGCGCCGGCCGCGGGCGTGCGCAGCTTCCGGGTGGAGTTCGCCAAGACCCGCCGGGTGCTCGACTGCCCGGAGGACACGACGGTGCTGGACGCGGCCCGCAAGGCCGGGATCCGCCTGCCCTCCTCCTGCGCCAAGGGCCTGTGCGGCACCTGCAAGTCGAAGGTGACCTCCGGCACCGTGGCGATGACCCACGCGGGCGGCATCCGCCAGCGCGAGATCGATGCCGGCATGGCCCTGCTGTGCTGCTCCAGGCCGACGAGCGACCTCGTCATCGAGCGGTGAGGCCCGGGCCGCGCCCGGCCCCTCCCCGCATCGCACACCCCCTCGCCTTCGGGAGTGCTCCCGTGATCGCCAACGCCGACGCGCTGCTGAAACCCCTGACCATCAAGGGGCTGACGATCCGCAACCGGGTGATGTCCACCAGTCACGCGCCGGGCTACGGCCGCGACGGCAAGCCCCAGGAGCGCTACCAGCTCTACCACGCCGAGAAGGCCAGGGGCGGGATCGGGCTGACCATGTTCGGCGGCTCCTCGTCGGTCGCCCCTGACAGCCCGGCCGCCCCCTGGAACCAGATCTCGGTCGCCGACGACGCGGTGATCCCGTTCTTCCGGCAGTTCGCCGACCGGGTCCACGCCCACGGCGGCAAGCTGATGATCCAGCTCACCCATATGGGCCGCCGCACCAAGTGGGACACCGAGCACTGGCTGCCGACGCTCGCGCCCTCGCCGCGCCGGGAACCCGCCTCCCGCACGATCCCGAAGGAGATGGAGGCGGAGGACATCGCCCGCGTGGTGCGGAGCTTCGCCGCGGCCGCGCGCCGCTGCCGCGAGGGCGGACTCGACGGCTGCGAGGTCTCGGCGGCCCACGGCCACCTGATCGACCAGTTCTGGTCGCCCGCGGTCAACCGGCGCACCGACCGGTACGGCGGCAGCCTGGAGAACCGGATGCGCTTCGGCATCGAGGTCCTGGAGGCGATGCGCGCCGAGGTCGGCGACGCCTACGTCATCGGCATCCGCATGTCCGGCGACGAGATGATCGCCGACGGTCTCTCGCAGGAGGATTGCCTCGCGATCGCCTCGGAATATGCCAGGCGCGGCCTCGTGGACTTCCTCAACATCCTGGGCGGGCAGGCGCGGGACCACATCGCCCACGCGATCTCCCTGCCCAACATGTCCTTCCCGGTGGCGCCGTTCCTGTTCCTGCCGAGCGCGATCAAGCGCGAGGTCGACGTGCCGGTCTTCCACGCCCAGCGCGTCACCGACCTCGCGACCGCGGCCCGGGCAGTGGCTGAGGGCCACGTCGACATGGTAGCGATGACCCGGGCGCACATCGCCGACCCGCACTTGGTGCGCAAGCTGTCCGAGGGCCGGGCCGACGACATCCGCCAGTGCGTCGGCGCGGGCTACTGCATCGACCGCATCTACGTCGGCGGCGACGCCCTGTGCATCCAGAACGCCGCCACCGGCCGCGAGGCCACGATGCCCCACGAGATCCGAAAGGCGGATGTCCGCCGCCGCGTCGTGGTCGTCGGCGCCGGGCCGGCCGGGCTCGAGGCGGCCCGCGTCTGCGCCGAGCGCGGCCACGCGGTCGTGCTGTTCGAGAAGGGCGCCCAGCCCGGCGGACAGATCACCCTGGCGGCGAAGGCCGGCTGGCGCGAGGCGATGTCGGGCATCACCCGGTGGCTAGTCGCCCAGGTCACCAAGCTCGGCGTCGACCTGCGCCTGAACACGGCCGCCACCGAAGAGGCGGTCCGCGCCGAGAAGCCCGACGTGGTGATCGTCGCCACCGGCGGCAGCCCGTCCCGCGGCCACGCCAAGGGGGCCGAGGCGCACGCCGTGACCACGGCCGAGGTGCTCTCCGGCGCGGTCGAGCCGACCGGCTCGGTCCTGCTCTACGACGAGATGGGCCAGCACAACGCCGCCTCGGTCGCCGAGCTCCTGGCCAAGCGCGGCTGCCTCGTGGAGATCGCCACCCACGACCGGATGGTGGCCGAGGAGGTCGGCACCACCAACCAGCCGATCCACCTGCGCGAACTCTACAGGCTCGGCGTGGTGATGACGCCGAACATGGAGCTGATCGAGATCTACCCCGAGGGCAACCGCTTCGTGGCGGCCCTGCGCAACACCATGACCGACGCCGAGGAGGAGCGCCTCGTCGACCGCATCGTGGTGGATCACGGCACCCTCCCGGTGGACGGGCTCTATCACGGCCTGAAGGCCTGCTCGGTGAATCGCGGCCGGACCGACCAGGGCGCCCTGCTCCGCGGCGAGCCGCAGCCCTTCGACCTGTCCGGCGGCTACACCCTCCACCGGATCGGCGACGCCGTGGCCGGCCGCAACATCCACGCGGCGCTCTACGACGCCCTGCGGCTGTGCAAGGACATCTGAGCTGAGCCATGGCCGGTCCCGTCTCCCTGGCCACCGTCTTCCCCGGCCTCGTCTGGGCGATGGCGGCGCTGGCCCTCGTTCAGGTCGCGCGCCGGGCGATCCTCTGGCGGGCCGGCGCGACCGCCCCGGTGGCGTGGCTCGAGGGCCTCGCCAAGCTGCCCCGGCGCTACCTCGTGGACGTGCACAACGTCGTGGCGCGGGACGCCTACGCGTCGCGGATGCACGCGGTGGTGGCGGGCGGCCTGCTCGTGGCCTCGGTCCTGACGGCCCTGGCGATCCTGCCGCCGCTGGGCGGGTTCGCGCCCTACTGGATCCTCGTCGCCCTCGCCTTCGCCGTCACGGCCGCCGGCGCGCTGCTCGTCGGCGCCCGCCGCTACCCGCGCCGGACGCCGCGCCTCTCGGCCGGGCGTTTCCAGATCCTGCCCGTCCTGCTCGTCGCCTACGCCCTCGGCGGCGCGGTAACGGCCCTGGCGCTGGCCACCGGCGGCGGCCTCCTCGCCCCCGTCGCCCTGGCGCTCGCGGCGGCCGGCGGCCTCGGTCTCGCCTTCGAGGTGCGCCACGGCCCGATGCGTCACGCCGCGGCGGGCGCCCTCCACCTCGTCGCCCATCCGCGGCCCGGCCGCTTCGCGGGGCGGCCGGACACCGCGCTCCAGCCCCTCGACCTCGAAGCGCCGCGGCTCGGCGTCGCGACGCCGGCGGACTTCACCTGGAACCGGCTGCTCTCCTACGACGCCTGCGTCAGCTGCGGGCGCTGCGAGACGGCCTGCCCGGCCTTCGCGGCCGGCCAGCCGCTCAACCCGAAGCGGCTCATCCAGGACCTCGTCGCCGGCCTGTCGCCGGCGGAGCCCGCCTACGCCGGCGCGCCCTATCCGGGCGGCCGCGAGGCCGCGGGCGGGCGGGGTCCCCTCGCCCGCCTGATCGGGCCCGACGCCCGGATCCATCCCGACACGCTCTGGTCCTGCACGACCTGCCGCGCCTGCGTCGAGGAATGCCCGATGATGATCGAGCACGTCGACGCGGTGGTGGCCCTGCGCCGCCACGAGACCCTGGAGCGCGGCGCCCTGCCCGAGAAGGCGATCGCCCCGGTGACGGAGCTGCGCCAGGCCGGCGATCCCGGCGGCCGGCCGCTCCGGGCCCGCACCGACTTCGCCGCCGGCCTCGACCTCCCGCTGATCTCCGGCCGGGAGAGCACCGACGTGCTGCTCTGGCTCGGCGAGGGCGCCTACGACCTCCGCTACGGCCGCACGCTCCGGGCCCTCGTGCGGCTCCTGCGGGAGGCGGGCGTGGACTTCGCCGTCCTCGGCCCGGAGGAGCGCGACACCGGCGACCTCGCCCGGCGGCTCGGGGACGAGGCGACCTTCCAGGACCTCGCCCGGACGAACGCCGCGACGCTCGCCCGCCACCGCTTCCGGCGCATCGTCACCGCGGATCCGCACGCCCTGCACGCCCTGCGCAACGAGTACCCGGACTTCGGCGCCCGCTACCCGGTGGTGCACCACTCCGCGTTCCTCCTGGAACTGGTCCGGGACGGGCGCCTGAATCCGGGGCGCCTGCCGGACCGGGCCGTGACCTATCACGACCCCTGCTACCTCGCCCGCTACAACGGGGAGACGGAGGCACCCCGCGCTCTGCTCGACGCGATCGGGCTGACCCGCGTCGAGATGGCCCGCTCCGGACGCCGCGCCATGTGCTGCGGCGGCGGGGGCGGTGCCCCGGTGAGCGACATCCCCGGCGAGCGGCGCATCCCCGACCTGCGGATGGCCCAGGCGGCCGAGACCGGTGCCGGAACTGTCGCGGTCGCCTGCCCGTCCTGCACGGCGATGCTGGAGGGCGTGACCGACCGCGAGGCCGAGATCCGCGACATCGCGGAGCTGCTCCTCGAGGCCGTGGAGGCGGGCCGATGACCCGCTTGCGCCGCGACCCCCGCGCCGAGCGGGCCGCCCAGCGCGTCGCACCCCGCGACACGGGAGACCGGCCGCGCTTCGAC